>Ga0136634_10000142_pt1 | contig 35129 bp, 30 predicted proteins | sample AntDrymUQ8332106_2_FD_104654 | JGI IMG/M metagenome (GOLD analysis project Ga0136634, IMG submission 104654) | Polar desert sand microbial communities from Dry Valleys, Antarctica - metaG UQ833 (21.06) | ecosystem: Environmental > Terrestrial > Soil > Desert | place: Antarctica: Dry Valley... | reverse complement strand
GCCGGTGGCGGCGGCGTCGGCGATGAGCTGATAAAAAATGCCGTGCGGGGTCGCGGCCAAGGGGCTTCCCGCCGTGTCGGGCAGCAGCAAGCCCCATTTGCCGAGCTGCGCGCGCACCCGGCGGGCGAGAAGCCGATCCGGCGTGACGAGGCTGGCCGTTTTGCCCGGCGTTTCCGCCGCCTCGCGCAGGATGAGCGCGATCGTGGCGGCTTCGTCATGCTCCGTCGACGCCGTGATGAGGGACACGGATTTGAGGCTTTCGCGGATCGCCTCGGCATCGCCCGCCGCAATGAAGTGGTGCCAGCCGGCGGCCGTGCTCGACGGGCGCAGTGCCTCGCTGAGAAAGCGCATGCGTGCTGTGCGTTGCGGTTCAAGCTCCTGACCTGGGAGCGGGACGATATCGGCTCGGCACGCGCCAAGCCCGGTGAGCAGTTGCATCGCGCTGGCTTGCGGATGCTCCGGATGGTCGGCGATCGCGTTCCATGCCGCGTCATCGAGCCCTATTTCGGCGCCGGGCAGCACGATGGCTCCCCGCGGCAGGCTGTGAACGGCCTTCATCAGCGCCGCCGTGGCGGGGATGCTGCCGAACGAACCGGCGATGATCACCGGCTTGTCCGCGCCTTCGTCCAGCAGCCGCGCCGCCTCCAGCGCCATCACGCGATTGCGGCGCTGCATCGGATTGAGACGCTCGCCCTCGGCAAGATAGCGCGGCCAGGCATCCAGCACGATTTCCAGAAAACTGAGGCTAAGCTGCTCATGCGCGGCGAAGCGCTCCGGCAGCACCGCGCGGATGTTGCGCAGATCGACGGTTTCCGTGTCCGCCTCATCCATGAGCCGCATCAAGCCCAGCGCCAGTTCGCTAGCCGCCGCGGGCGTCTCCGCGATGCGCATGGCCCGGTCGCCTGCGATCTGCCCGCGTTTGAGCCGGTCGGCCCAGGCCAGGATGAGCCGGGTCAGCACCATGCGCCGCTCCAATGCGCCGATCGCGGGCGGTACGGGCAGGTCAAGACGGGGATCGTCCTCTTCGGCTCCGTGGAGGATCAGCAAAGCATCCTCCTCGGCGCCGCCGAGCGGGCGGATGCGCGGGAGCAGGGTCGCGCCATCAGCACAGGCGCGCAGAAACGCGGATTTCAGCGCCCGGCAGGCGACGCGGTTGGGGACGTAAACGAGCGTATCGGCGCGCTGCAGCTGGGTGGGCGCGAGCCCCCCGCTGCGCGGAAGATCGCCGTTCAGAATGGCGCGAGCCAGCGCGTCGAAGAAAGGCGCCGTCGGCGGGATCGTGAAAATCCCGCCGCTTTGCTGGGCCGATGCGGCGCTGTCAGCCTTCGTGGACATAGAGGCGCTCCTCGGCATCGGCAAGCGCATCAGGCGTGCCGACATGCATCCAGAGGCCGTCGAGCTGAATTGCGGCAAGGCGTCCCGCGCTCTCCGCTTCATCCCACAGCCGCAGAATCGAGAAGGCCCCTTGCGGGGAATGCTGGAACAGGCGCGGGTGATTGATGGAAACGCCGGCGAAGACATAGGGCACGGTTTCGCTGCCGCGGCGGCGGCGCGGACGCGCTTCGCCGTTCACGGCGTAGTCGCCGCGCCCGGAATAGCCCAGGCTCGACGCCACCGGCGCCAGCAGCAACAGACTATCCATCGTCTTTTCGTCCCAGGCATCCATCATCCGACCGAGCGTGCCGCCATTCCTTTCGATCCATACCGAATCAGAATTATGGACAAAGAATGGGGCAATCCCCAGAAGGGGAAGGGCTTTTTGCACAGCTCCGCCGGTGTCTAGGATTTTTTCCCGCTCATCGGAAATGAGGATTTGCGGCCGCGACCGCTTCGCCAGATGCGCCTCGATTTGATCCGGCAGATAGTGGACGTTGACCACGGCGCGGCCGATGCCCGCATCCGCCAAGCGGTCGAGCACATGGTCGAGAAGCGGCCGCCCGGCGAGCCGAACAAGCGGTTTGGGCTTGGTATCGGTTAGCGGGCGCATGCGCTGGCCCAAGCCAGCGGCAAGCACCATGGCGCAGCAAGGCCGCGTCGCAACCATCTCTTCCCCCTCGATCGGCCTTGCTGGCCCCCTCACCCGGAATGCTTACGCATTCCGCCCTCTTTCCGCCAGTGGAGAGGGCAAAAAGGCCGGACTGCAAGATAGTCCCCTAAAAACGTGCGGTCAGGCTGGCGATATCCCCCGGCAGTTCCCCGTCATACCAGGATTTTAGTTCGGCGAGATCGGGGTGCGCCAGGTCGCTGGCGAGATAGCGCGCGACGCGCGGCATGTGCTGGAGATAAGCGCGTTTGCCGTCGCGGCGGGCGAGGCGGGCAAAAATGCCCAGGATTTTCGTATTGCGCTGCGCGCCGAGCAGGCGATAGGCACGGGCGAAGGCGGCCGCATCGAAGGCTGGGTCTTGGGCGCGGGCGCGCTCGCAGTAATAAGCGAACAGCTCGGGTTCGCGTGCGGGCGGAAGGTCGAGGCGGGCGTCTTGAAGCAGTGCGACGAGGTCATAGGCCGGATGGCCGCGCACCGCGTCCTGGAAGTCGAGAATGCCGAGGCGCTCCAGGCCGTTGCCCTCGGAGCGCAGCACGAGATTGGGCGAGTGATAGTCGCGCAGCACCCAGCCCGAAGGCTGGGCGAGGAGCCAGTCGAACTGCGCGCTCCAGCGTGCGGTGAAATTTTCGCGCAGCGCAGCCGGGGTTGGCGCGCCGCGGATGGCGGGCAAAAACCAATCCAGCAGAAGCTCCGTTTCGATGCCAAGAGCCTCGCGGCTGTAATCCGGTAAACTATGAGGGCCGCTATTGGACGGCAACTGCGTCCCAGGCGGAGCGTTCCGCAGCACGAGCAGCGCATCGACGGCAAGCCGGTACGGATCCCGCATGTCGACGCCGTCCGCGGCGAGGCGTGTGAAGACAGCGTCGCCGAAATCTTCGATGAGCAGAAAGCCGCGTTTGAAATCGCCGGCATAGATCTCCGGCGCGCAAAGGCCCGCGCCGCGCAGCGCCTGGGCGATCGCGACGAACGGCTTCACGTCCTCCGCAAGATGCGCGATCTGGCTGTAGGGGCGGTTCTGCCGGATCGGCGGGCCGTCCGGGGCTTTGGGCCAGTCCATGAGGATGACGCTGCCGCCGGATTCGGTGAGGCGCGTATAGCTGCGGGCGGAAGCGTCGCCATTGACATAGGAGAGCTGGGCGGCAGTCCGCCCTGCGTCGGCGACGAAGTGGCGGACAGCGGCGAAGCGTTCGAGGCGCGCGGCCCAGCCGCCATGACCCGCGAGCGCGACATGCCGGGTGGCCGCGCTGTCGCCGTCGTCCAAACAGATATCGAGCCTGTCGGCGGGCAGCCTCGACCCCAGCCGCTGCGGCCATTCCGCTATGGTCAGTCCCGCCGCCAGCGCGTCGTCAAGGCCGAGTTCGTCGGCTTCGGCGGGATCGGAGATCCGGTAGAAATCGCAATGCAGGATGGGAAAGCGCGCGCATTCATAAGGCTGCACGAGCGCGAAGGTGGGGCTGGGGACCTCCTCCTCCCGGCCCAGCAGCGCCTGAATGAGAAAGCGCGCGAACGCTGTCTTGCCGGCGCCCAGCTCCCCATGCAGAGCGAGGAAATCGCCCGGCCGCAGCCGCGGCGCCAATTCGCCGGCCAAAGCCGCGAGCCGCGCCTCGGTCACAGTGCCGATTTGCATCTTTGCCGGATCGGACACCGCCCAATTCCCTCGATCGCCGCAACCTTGCTGAGCGTAAACCTCATGAGGCGCCGGTTCTGATTGCCAGCAGAAAGCGGCAACCAGCAGGCAATATCATTTCGTTCTCGCGCACGCAAACCGGTGCAGAGAATCGCGCCTTCACATAGGCACCCGTGAGCGACAAGGCGTTGGTGCCTGCCGATGTCGTCCTGCCGCCTCGCCGATCCGCCGCGGGCTAGCCGCCGCGCGCGCGGCGCGAGGCGTAGCTGTCCGGCTGCCGGTTCTCTTGGCTCGGCGGCTCCGCTGGCGGTATGCCGAGAGCCGGTCGATCCGCCGCACGGCGGGAGCCCGCCTCGGGGATGAGCACGGTGACGGTGGTGCCCACGCCCGGCGCGGACCGCAAGCGGATCTGCCCGCCATGCAATTCCACCAGGCTTTTCACAATGGCCAGCCCCAGCCCTGCCCCGCGATGCTTAGAGCCTTGCGACCGGCTTTCGAAGCGCCCGAATACGGTGGCGTGATATTCCTCCGGAATGCCCACGCCGGAATCCTGCACGGCAAAGGCCGTGCCGCCGTCTTCGTTGCGGCAGGACAGCGTGATGACCGAGCCTTCGGCGGAAAAGCCGATGGCGTTCGACAGGAGATGAAACAGCACCTGCGTCATGCGCTGGCGATCCGCCGTGATGACATCGAGATCCGGCGCGATCTGCACGTCGAGGGTCACACCGGCTTTCGCCAGCCGGTCGCGAACGCCGAGCTGAGCGGCCTCCGCGATGTCGCGCACCGGCACCGGCGCCAGTTTCAGCTCAAGCGCGCCGGCATCGATGGTGGCGAGGTCGAGAATATCGTTGATGATCGCCAGCAGCTTGGAACTCGACGTGCGGATGTCTTCGAGATATTCGCGCTGCTTGCCGTAAAGCGGCCCGATCGGCGGCTCGGCCAGCAGATCGGAAAAGCCGATGATATTGGTAAGCGGCGTGCGCAGCTCGTAGGACACATGGCTGAGGAAGGTGTTCTTCAGCTTGTCGGCGGCTTCCAACGCCTCGTTGCGCTCGATCAGCGCCATCTCCACCCGCTTTGAGTCGCTGATGTCGATATAGGTGAGCACCGTGCCTCCGTCGGGGAGCGGCACGCCGGCATAAGCCAGCGTCATCCCGTCGGGCCGCGCCACCGTGCCGTCAAAGGCTTCGCGGGTCTCGAAAACACCCGTCACCGCCTGATGCGCGGTGGCCCAAGGCTCCTCGCTCGCCAGCAATTGCCGGCACGCGTTCCAGACCTCATCGATATGCGGTCCAACGCCCAGAAGCTCGCCGTCCAGCGCCCAGATCTCCGCGAAAGCGGGGTTGAACAGCTTCAGCCTGCCGTCCGAGCCGAACACCGCGACCCCTTCGCGCAAATTGTCCAGCGTTTCGCGCTGCACGTTGATCATCGCGTTGTAGCGCGACTCGAGCGCCAATCTTTCGGTCGCTTCGTCGAACAGATAGGTGATGCCGCCATCCGGACGCCGGTCGGCGAGCACATGCACGGTGCGGCCGCCCGGCAGATGCCACCATTCCTCGATGGATTCGGTGTTCTCGAAGGCCTTGACCTGCGCGTCGCGCCAGGTGCGGTAGTCGGCCTGCTCGGGCAGCAGGCGGCGCTGGCGCAAATTGTCGAAGATTTCCACCAAGCGGGGCTTGCTGTCGAGCCAGGCGCCGTCCAGCTCCCACAAATCCTTGAAGGCCTGATTGTAAAAAGCGAGCCACTGATCGCTGCCATAGATGGCGATGCCGGTGGAAACTCTGTCCAGAGTGCGTTCATGGGCCGCCATCTGCCGGGAAAGCGCGTCCTGCACATTCTCCAAGGGTGCGATGTCGATCACAGCCCCCGCGCTTGCCCGCCCGACCGGCACCACGATCGTGTCGAAACTGCGCCTTTCGCCGGCCACCACCGTCTGCAGGCGCTTACGGAACGTCTCGCCGCCCGCCAAGATCGTTTCGGCGGCGCGGCGCTGGCGCGTTTCGAGAAGCTCGCGCTGCTGCTCGATCACTTCATCCGCTTTCGCGGCCTCCACTGCCGACGTGTAGGCGCGGTTCACCCAGATCAACTTGCCCTCCGCGTCGCGGAACCAGACCGGGATCGGCAGACTGTCGAGCAATGCTTTATGCGAGGCAAGGTCCTCGCTTAAGGACCGTTGTTGGCGCAAGAGATTGGCGAACTCCATGCGCCGCCCCGCCAGATCGCGGATTTTCAGATAATATCCGCTTGCCGAAGCGCGGCCTTCCAACTCGACATGTGGTCCGGCAAGGGTTCTGAGCGTGAGTTCGAAGGAGCGGCCATTCGCCTTCAGGTCCTTCAGGCGGCTCTCCAGAGCCAACGCCGCGCTGCGCTCCAGCCAGGATGCGAAGCGCATTAAATTGCGCAGCTTCGCGGGAACGCCGACATTGCGGTCCAGCACATGATTGACAAGCCGCGGCAACCCATCGGGCTCGAAGGCAACCAGCACTTGCGGATCGGCCATCACGATCGACTGGGCGACTTCAAGCTCCTGCCGAAGCGCCGTCATGGCGTCGGTGGCCCGCGTGGCGGTCACCTTGGCGTGGGCCGCCGCGCGCAAGAACAGGTAGGCGGCGCCAGCAGCGGCCAGGATGAGCCCGAGAACAATGGCCAGAACCAGCATATCGCCGGCCATGTCCGGGCTGCCGGAGATGTTTAGAAAAGATGCAGCATGGCTGTCATAAGAAATTCCAACGACACCGGCGGCCGCGCAAGGCAGTGCCGCGGTTTGCGGCCGCACCCTTCGGGCAAGAGTTCGAAAAGCTGCGACAGCCTGCATTCGGCGTCTCCGCGATGGAAGGCGCGCCTGCCTTCCCCAATCCAACGAATCGCCCGTACTTTATCGCCAATGGCGGGTCTAACCTATCGCCGCGCGTGCAGACTTACAGGAATTCGCGTTCTGTTCGCGACCTGGGGAAAACTCCGTCTCTATGCGTGCGTAGAAAATCTGGACAGCAAGGCCAGCATGCGTGTTCGCAATAAGGATGACCACGCATAGCTTGAAGTCCCACGCGCGCGCTGACTTAGGTTTCACGCTGACGCCTTAGCTTACGGTTTCCAAATCGTGGGCAAAGCGGGGAAAACGCCCATTGACCGTGACCTCGGCCGTCGGGCCGCCGAGCGGGTCAGCAAGTACAATATCGAAAGGCTCGCCACCCGTGACGGCGATGCAGGCACCGCCCGCCGCGAAAGCCTGGGCCAGAATGTCCGCTCCGCCCTCGATCTGTCCATTGGCTGAGCGCTGCGTTTGATCGCGATAGCCATCGATCTCGTAAGTCACAATTCCCAGGTTCTGCTCGCCGTTTTCGATAACGAGGTTGCCTGTTCCGTGCAGCGTACCGAGGTGTTTGAGTGTCCGTCTCTTCGTTAGCCAAGTCATTCTGGATCAGCTCCTAACCCAATACTGCCAAAGTGTAATTTGGTGATGGAAGCAGATTTATTCAAGGTATGTTACGTGACTTTACTTCAAGTACATCCCCCGCGCTTTTATTTTGCCGCCGTGCGCAAGGCGCGCGTCCGTCCTGCGGCAGGAGGTTCGGCTGGCGCGAAACCAAGCTGGCGGTACACACAGCGACACTGCAACTATAAGTTGCATTTCTCATTCAATGGCATTTAGAAGGAGTTAGGGATTCGGACTTCAGTGCCACCAGGGACCTGAGCAGCCGGCCGGTGGCGCACGCAGAAGCCATACTGCGCTTGTGTTCGCGGCCAGCCGTCCGCTTGCCCCGGCAGGCGGCGAAGAGCCCAAAATCCACCTTTAGCAATTCGGCAATCGTTTAGGGCTTCTACTGGAGTTCTGGCGACGATGCGAATGAGCCCGCACCAAACTCGATAACGGCCTGATCTCCTCGTCAGAAAACGCGAAAGACCGATCAAATGCGCCTCGCCACATACATCCAATTAAACGCTGAAGATATCATGGCGCCGTGGGAAGAGTTCGCGTCAACGCTGACCCCAGCCGCGGACGACATGAGTTCGCTTGCGCTGCGCAACCATATCAAGGAGATGCTCGCCTTTATTGCACAAGACATCGAAACCCCGCAAAGCGAGTCAGAACAAGTCAGGAAATCGCGCGGGGAAAAAATAAAAACCGCCCTGCACAGCGCGGCGGAAACCCATGCGGCCTTGCGCTTGGCCGCCGGCTTCAGTATGGAACAGATGGTTTCGGAGTTTCGCGCGCTGCGCGCCAGCGTAATCCGCTTATGGCAGGAGCAAATGCCGGAAACGACCATTGTCGATCTTGAAGATGTAACAAGATTCCACGAGTCCATGGACCAACAACTTGCCGAGTCAGTAAGGCATTATTCTAAAAAAATACATGACTCCAGAGATCTGTTTTTGGGCGTCTTAAGCCACGACTTGCGCAATCCTCTCGGCTCTATCATTATGGCCGCAAAGCTGACTTCGAATATTGGCGCGCTGAACGAGCGGCAAACAATGCTGACGTCGCAGATCGTTGACAGCGCCTGTCGCGCCACCGAAATCGTGGCCTACCTTCTCGACCTCGCCCGCGCGCGGCTAGGGTCGGGCCTCCCCATAGTAAAAGAATCCATGAATATGGGTTTCGTAAGCCGGCAAGTGGTGGACGAGATGCGGGCTCTCTATCCGCGGCGTGAATTCAGACTCGACGTCGCGGGCGATCTGGATGGGGAATGGGATAAGGCGCGAATAGGACAGGTCTTTTCAAATTTGCTCGGCAACGCCGTGCGCTATGGCTTCACGGACTCCGTCATTAAAGTGAAGGTGGATGGAAACGGAAAAGACATCGTTGTCGCCGTGCATAATGAAGGCGTGCCAATTCCCGCGGCGGCGATCGGCGGGATATTCGACGCGTTAACGCGCACGGAGGTGCAGATCGATGGCGAGAACCAGTCGGAGTCGACAAGTCTTGGTCTCGGACTGTACATCGCCAAGGAGGTTGTCACGGCTCATAGCGGAACGATCGACGTAACGTCGACCGAAAAGGAGGGCACGACCTTTACGGCCCGTTTTCCGCGGCCGGCAGGGGTCATCCCGTTCTCCACCGATAAGGCGAAGCCTGCCCGCCTAAAGGCCGTTTAGCGGGCCTAAAGCGAGGATCGGGTTCGCCTTAAAGAAAAGGAGAATCGCTGACCTTTCTTGCTCTGCCACCCAGAGTGCCGGCCGTGGCCGAGACGGTAACGTCGGCAACGCCGGGCATGCGGCGGACAGCCGTACCGATTTTGGTCGCGCACCCTGCGCAATCCATGCCTTGGACCCTGTAGCGGGTGACGATATTTTGCTCGGTCATGCCTCGGCCTATCCTTTAACGCGGCCTGATGCTGCATCCTCTAGCCGCTGGAGGATCAAGCGGAAAATGCCGGGATTTTCCCGGTCGGAGGCTGGCCCGGCTGTTCCGGTTCACGCGCACGGACGCGCTGAGCGCCCTTGACGATGGCGTAGATGGCCGGAATGACAATCAGGGTGAGGAGGGTGGACGACACCATGCCGCCGATCATCGGCACGGCGATGCGCTGCATCACCTCCGATCCAGCGCCATGACTCCACAGGATCGGCAGCAGTCCGGCCATGATCGCCACCACCGTCATCATCTTCGGCCGCAGGCGCTCGACCGCCCCTTCCATGATCGCCGCGGTGATGTCTTGAGCGGCGAGATTGCGTCCCGCCGCCGCTGCCATCGCCCCGCGCTGGGTCAAGGCTTGGTCCAGAAACATCAGCATGACGACCCCGGTTTCCGCCGCGACGCCGGCCAGAGCGATGAAGCCGACCGCGACCGCCACGGACAGATTAAAGCCCATCCACCAGGTGAGCCATATCCCCCCGATGAGCGCGAAGGGCAGCGACAGCATGACGATCAACGTCTCGGTCAGGCGTCGGAAGTTCAGGTAAAGCAGAAGGAGAATGATGCCGAGCGTCAGCGGCACGACGACGGCAAGCCGCTGCTTGGCGCGCTGGTAATATTCGAACTGGCCGCTCCAGACGGCATAATAGCCGGGCGGGAATTTCACCCGGTCCGTGACGGCCTTGCGCGCGTCGGCCACATAGCCGCCGAGGTCGCGCTCGCGGACATCGACGAAGAGATAGGCGGCGAGCTGGGCATCCTCGGTGCGTATCGAGGCTGGCCCCTGGACCAGCTTGACCTTGGCAACCTCGCCGAGAGGGATCGAGGCGCCATTCGCTAGCGGAACCAGAACGTCGCGCGCGATCGCCTGCGGGTCGCTGCGCAGATCGCGGGGATAGCGCAGGCTGACGCCATAGCGTTCCCGCCCTTCGACGGTTGTCGTCAATGTTTCCGCCCCGAGTCCGGAGGCGATCACCTGCTGGACGTCGCCGATCATGAGGCCGTGACGCGCCAGTTGCGCCCGGTCAGGCTCGATTTCGAGGTAATAGCCGCCAATGATCCGCTCCGCATAAGCGCTCGACGTGCCCGGCACGGTCTTGATCGCCCCCTCGATCTCGCGCGCGAGCTGTTCGATGATTTTGAGGTCGGGGCCGATTACCTTGACGCCGACCGGCGTGCGGATGCCCGTCGCCAGCATGTCGATGCGCGCCTTGATCGGCATCGTCCAGGCATTGGAGACGCCGGGGAATTGCAGCGAGCGGTCCATCTCGGTGATCAGTGTGTCGAGCGTCACGCCTGGCCGCCATTGGTCTTCCGGCTTCAGATTGATGATGGTTTCGAACATTTCGGTCGGGGCGGGATCGGTGGCGGTGGCGGCACGGCCCGCCTTGCCGAAGACCGACTCGACCTCGGGAAACGTCTTGATGATCTTGTTCTGGGTCTGCAGCAGCTCGGCGGATTTGGTGATCGAAAGCCCCGGCAGGGTCGTCGGCATATACATCAGCGTGCCCTCGTTCAAATTGGGCATGAACTCCGAGCCGAGCTGCATGGCCGGCCATGCGCTGGCCGCCAGCAGGGCGACGGCCAGGCCGATGGTCAGCGATTTTGCCTTGAGCACGGCGCGGATCACCGGCCGGTAAAGCCACATCAACAGCCGGTTCACCGGGTTTTTGCGCTCCGGCACGATGCGGCCGCGGACGAACAGCATCATCAACGCCGGCACGAGCGTCACCGAAAGCAGCGCCGCAGCCGCCATCGCAAAAGTCTTGGTAAACGCCAGCGGTTTGAACAGCCGCCCCTCCTGGGCTTCGAGGGCGAAGATCGGCAGAAACGAGACGGTGATGATGAGCAGCGAAAAGAACAGCGCCGGACCGACCTCGCTCGCCGCCTCGATGAGGATGTCCGAACGGGGTTTGTCCGGCGGCGCGCGCTCGAGATGCTTATGCGCGTTCTCGATCATGACCACCGCCGCATCGACCATAGCGCCGATGGCGATCGCGAGGCCGCCGAGGCTCATGATGTTGGAGGACAGCCCCAGCGCTTGCATGCAGATATAGGCGATAAGCACGCCGAGCGGCAGCGTGATAATGGCCACCAGCGCGCTGCGCACATGCAGGAGAAAGACCACGCAAACCAGCGCGACGATGACGCTCTCCTCGATCAGCGTGCGGGTCAGGGTGTTGATGGCGCGGTAAATGAGATCGGAGCGGTCGTACACGGCCTTGATCTCGGTTCCCCCCGGCAGGCTGGAGGCGATCTCCGCCAGGCGCGCCTTGACATTGGCGATGACGGACAGCGCGTTCTGCCCGAAGCGCTGGATGGCGATGCCCGAGACGACCTCGCCCTCGCCGTTCAGCTCGGTGATGCCGCGGCGCTCGTCGGGTGCGAGCTCCACGCGCGCCACATCGCGCAGCAGCACCGGGACGCCGCCCTCGGCCTTCAAGACGATCTGCTCAATGTCGGCGATGCCGCGCAGATAGCCGCGGCCGCGCACCATGAATTCGGTCTCGGCCAGTTCGACGACGCGGCCGCCGACATCGATATTCGAGGCGCGGACGGCTTCGCGGACCTTGCTCAAGGGTATCGCGAACGACTTTAGCCGCCGCGGATCGACAACAATGCTGTAATGGCGCACGAACCCGCCGACGCTGGCCACCTCGGCGACGCCTTCGGCCTTGGCGACCGCGAACCGAATTTGCCAATCCTGCGTGGTGCGCAATTCGGCGAGGGTGCGCTTCTCGGCCATCACGGCATACTGATAGACCCAGCCCACCCCCGTGGCATCGGGGCCCAGCGTCGGCGCAACGCCCGCCGGCAGGCCGCGCGCCGCCGCCGACAGATATTCGAGCACACGCGAGCGCGCCCAATAGATATCTGTGCCTTCATCGAAAATCACATAGACGAAAGACGCGCCGAAGAACGAAAAGCCGCGCACCACGTGCGATTTCGGCACCGAAAGCATGGCGGTGGAGAGCGGAAAGGTGACCTGATCCTCGACCACCTGCGGCGCCTGGCCGGAGTACTCGGTGTAGATGATCACCTGCGTGTCGGACAGGTCCGGAATGGCGTCGAGCGGAACCTGCCGGACGGCCAGGATGCCGGCCACGGTCGCGAGCGCCGCGACGATCAGAATGAGAACCAGATTGCTCGCCGACCAGCGGATGAGTCGGGCGATCATCACCGCGTCTCCGCCTGCGCCGCCGGCTCGGCCGTGAAGGCTTGCAGCGCCGCTTTCAGATTGCTTTCCGCGTCGATCAGGAAGTTGGCCGTGACGACGACACTCTCGCCTTCCGTCAGGCCCTCGCGGATTTCGATGAACCCGTCACCGCGCAGCCCTGGCTTGACCGGCCGCGGCTCGAAGCGCCCTTCGCCCTTCTCCACCAAAACCACTTGCCTATCGCCGGTGTCGAGCACCGCCGATACCGGCACGACGAGCCGCGATGCGTCGCCCGCGCCGGCGTCGATCTCGACGTCGGCGTACATTTCGTGCTTGATGCGGTGCTCGGGATTGGCGACCTCGATGCGGACCTTGGCGGTCCGCGTCGCGGGCTCCAATTCATGCAGGATGAAGGACACGGTCCCCTGAAAGGTTTCGCCGGGAAAGGCGCGGAACGAAATTTTGGCGGGCGCGCCGGTCTTGATGGCGCCGATCGCATCCTCGCCGACATCGGCGATGACCCAAACCCGGCCCAGATCGGCAAGGCGGAACATCTCCTCCCCCGCCTTCACCATTTGTCCCTCGACGACCATCTTCTGCATGACCACCCCTGAGACCGGGGCTGGCCAATCGATCGACATTGCCGGGTCGGGGCTCGTTTGCAATTGCTTCAGGACCGCGTCGGGCACATCGAGGTTTTTCAGCCGCTGGAGCGCGCCTTGCTTGTCGCGCGCTCCCGCACCCGGGGCCGTGGCGGCGGAGCGGTAATCCACCTGAGCTGACACCATCTGCGGGCTGTAGACGCGGAACAACGGCTCGCCCGCCGTCACGTGCTGGCCCGTCGTGTTCACATAGAGCTTCTCCAGGAACCCGTCGGCGCGCAGCGTGACCGCCCGCAAGGTCCGCTCATCGGGCTTCACAACGCCGGCAACGCGGATGGCGCGCTCCATAACCCGCATCGCGACGGCTTGCGTGCGCACGCCGGCGCGTTGAACGCGGTCGAGGCTTACCTTGACCGTGGTTCCCTCGTCATCGCCGTCGTAGACGGGGATGTAGTCCATTCCCATCCAGTCTTTCTTTGGCGTCGGCGAGGTATCGGCCAGCCCCATCGGGTTGCGGTAATAGATGATCTTGCGATCCGCTTTCGCCTGCTCCGCTTTCGGTTCGGCGAAACCGGGTTCCTGGTCTTCGTAGACCGGCAGATACGCGTGCCCGTCCACGGTCTGCTTCGGCGCGGCGGAGAATTCATTTTGCCCGTTCGGATCTTTCCAATACAGCACCTTGCGTTCGCTTTTGCCTGCGGCGATGGCGCGGGCGTGAAAGGCATCTTTGCTTGCGGTGAACGGCCATGTGTCGGCCCCGATCCGGTAGCCGGCCATGGCGCTGGCGAGGATCGCCGCGGCAGCGATCCCCCAAAATAGCTTTGTTGTCATCTGCGCCGCTAGTCGAGGGCGTTAAAGATGACGGTGCGTTCGACGGTTTCCGCCTCGCCCTGCACCTTGGCCTGAAGCTGCAGCGCCCATTGCCCCGCCATGGTCAGATCGGCCTTGAAACGGTAGACGCCGGGTTCAGCCGCCGGCATGGCTGCGTGCTTGGCCGTCATCGCGCCCATTCCGTCGGGCGACATGTCGAGGCGGGTGCGTAACAGCACCGCGCCTTCGACGGGCCTCCCGGTTGGCTTATGCAGCAGGCGCACGGCGAGTTCGGCGCCGGAGGCATTCTTCACATCGACGGCAACAGGTTGGAACTCGTAGTCCTTGGCGCCGGCGTGAGCCGCGCTGACGGAAGCGATTGCCGCGAATGCCAAAGCGGCGGCAATAAGTGTGGGTGTCATCATTGATCCTATCGGGCGATATCTGCCGCGCAGCATGTGCTGCGCATTGCTAAGCCGGGCATCGGCAAAAGACATGCGGATGCATGGCGACGCTATGCTGAAGGATCAGGTTCGAGGAGGCGGAGCGGGCGGCCTGCTGGTCCAATCGGGCCACTTGTCGCATTTTGCCAGCCGATTATGGACAATCCGCGCGGCGGGGTGGTCCATAGGCTGAACCGCGTTTAAAATACGGAGGGACTTTTGCAGGCAGAACTGGGCAGGACAGGCGGATGCGGTGTCGCAACAGTCGCAGTGCGTCGCGGGCGCCTTATCACAGTCCTCCATCCCACCCATGTCCGGCGTAACGCTGGATGCCAGCGCCGGCGCTACCGGCGCGAGCGCGAGCGAAAACGCGATGAAAAAGGCCAGAGCGACACGGAGCACGGGAGAACACCTCTGAGCGCCGATCATCGCGCTTCTCGGCGTCACGTCAAGACACGATCTGACGAGCAAGCCGTCTTGGTAAATCAATTCGGCTCCGCAGCGTCGCATAGCCGCGTCAATGGCCGTAATCCCAGCGGCTGTCGGCTCATATCTTGGCGCTGCGCAGCCGCAGCGCGTTGGCGATGACGCTCACCGAAGACAGCGCCATAGCGGCCGCCGCGATCATCGGCGACAGCAGCAGTCCTAGAACCGGATAGAGAACCCCGGCGGCGACGGGAACGCCCGCGGCATTGTAAATAAAGGCAAAGACCAAGTTCTGGCGGATGTTGCTCATGGTGGCCTGGCTCAGACGCCGGGCGCGCACCAATCCGTTCAGGTCGCCATTCAGCAGCGTGACGCCCGCGCTTTCCATGGCCACATCGGTTCCGGTTCCCATGGCGATGCCCACATCGGCGGCGGCGAGCGCTGGAGCGTCGTTCACGCCGTCGCCGGCCATCGCGACGACGCGCCCCTCGGCGCGAAGCCGTTCCACGATGCGGGCTTTGTCTCCGGGCAGCACTTCGGCCTCAATGTCGGTGATGCCGAGCTTTACGGCGATGGCCTCAGCCGTGGTTTTGTTATCGCCCGTCAGCATGACGATGCGTATGCCATCCTTGCGCAGGGCTTCGAGCGCCAGGGCCGTCGTCTCCTTGATGGGATCGGCGATGGCCAGGATGCCCGCGATCTGGCCGCTTATGGCGACGAACACCACCGTCGCGCCCTCGCGGCGCAAGGCGTCCGCGTCGGCGTCCGACCCAGCAGCGGAAACGCCGTGCTCGGTGAGAAACCCGGCCGTACCGACCAGAACCGGTGTGCCATCGATGACTCCGGCAACCCCTTTTCCGGTCACGGCGTTGAAACCCGCGCTGTTGCTTAAAAGCAATCCGCGCTGTTCCGCGGCTTTGACGACCGCCGACGCCAGCGGATGCTCGCTGCCGCGTTCCAGGCTCGCGGCCAGACGCAAGACTTCGTCCTCGGACAATCCAACGAGCGCCCTGATCGCTGTCACGGCAGGCTTCCCCCGCGTCAGCGTGCCCGTCTTATCGACAACGAGGGTATCGACCTTTTCGAGCCGTTCGAGCGCTTCCGCGTTCTTGATGAGCACGCCGGCTTGTGCGCCGCGGCCCACGCCGACCATGATCGACATCGGTGTGGCAAGGCCCAGCGCGCAGGGGCAGGCGATGATGAGCACGGAAACCGCGGCAACCAGCCCGTAGGTGAAGCTTGGCTCCGGTCCCCAGATCGACCAGGCAACGAAGGCCAGCGCCGCGACTGCAATCACAGCGGGGACAAACCAGCCCGACACCTGATCGGCAAGCCGCTGAACAGGCGCGCGGCTGCGCTGCGCCGCGGCGACCATCTGCACGATCTGCGACAGCAGCGTGTCCCGCCCCACCTTTTCCGCGCGCATGACAAAGCCGCCGGTCTGATTGACGCTCGCCGCGATCACCGTGTCGCCAGGATTTTTCTCCACGGGAAGAGACTCGCCCGTCACCAAGGATTCATCGACCGAGGACTGTCCCTCGATCACGGCGCCATCCACTGGGATCTTTTCGCCGGGACGGATACGCAGCCGGTCGCCCACCCCGATCGACTCGACCGGCACTTCCTCTTCGGCGCCGTTGGCGCTCAGCAGCCGGGCGGTTTTCGGCGCGAGGTTGAGAAGCGCGCGAATCGCGCCCGAGGTCTTCTCGCGCGCCCGCAGCTCGAGCACCTGTCCGAGCAGGACCAGCACGGTGATCACCGCGGCAGCTTCGAAGTAAACCGGAACGGCGCCGTCAGGCATGCGGAAAGCCGCTGGGAACAGGCCCGGCGCCAGGGTCGCGGTCACGCTGTAGATCCAGGCAACGCCGGTGCCCATGGCGATCAGCGTGAACATGTTGAGGTTGCGCGTCTGCAGCGATTGCCAACCGCGCTCGAAGAATGGCCAGCCGGCCCACAGAACCACCGGTGTGGCGAGGACAAGCTGCAGCCAGTTCGCGGTCTGCTGCCCAAGCCGGTCCGTCAATCCCGTTAGATGCCCGCCCATCTCCAAAACCAGCAGCGGCACGGTAAGAGCCAGGCCGATCCAAAACCGGCGGGTCATATCCGCCAATTCGTGGTTTTCCGGCGCCTCGGCCGTGACGAGGTCCGGCTCAAGCGCCATCCCGCAAATCGGACAGCTGCCTGGGCCAATCTGACGGATCTGCAGGTGCATGGGACAGGTATAAATCGCGCCTTCAGGGACCGGTTCGGCCTCGGCCTTGGGCCCGAGATACTTTGCCGGATCAGCCTCGAACTTCGCCTTGCAGCCGGCTGAGCAAAAATAATACGGCTCGCCGCGGTAGTCGGTGCGGTGCTTAGCGGTGTGCGGATCCACCGTCATGCCGCAAACGGGATCGATGACCCCGTGTTTGGCGCCGGAATTGGCACAACACTGTGAGTGGCCCGCGCGACCGGGTTTCTGCGCGACATCTTGCATTTTCGTCTCCAACAATCGTCAGACTGAATATATACCCCGGTAGGGTATGTTACAAGATGCCCGGCGAGGCGGCAGTGTGGCGCGCCGGCGGTGGCGGCGCGCCGTGATTTCCTTAGTTGCCTTCACGCTTTGCGTAGCGCTCCACCCATTGCAACAGCTCCGCGATGTCTTTTTCCTGTTCGCGGATCGTCTTTTCGGCAATGCGTTTGGCCTCCGCATTGTCCCCCGTCTTCAATCCGGCTTTCGCCATGTCGATCGCACCCTGATGGTGGGGGATCATGGCGCAAATCCAGGCGACGTCGGGGTCGCTCGCCATCATGCCCTTCATCATGGCGGGATCCATCTTCATCATGGCCATATGCAGTGCTTTTTGCGTCTCGGTCATATCGTCCATCGACATCATCGGCGGTTCAGGAGGCATGCCCATGCTGCTCTTCGGAGCTGCCCCGCAAGCCTCCGGCAAGCCGGCCGGGCTTTGCATATCGGCTTTTTGCGCGATGACGGAGGTTGAAAACAGGGCCACTAGGGCCAAAGCATATGCTGTGTGGCGGATCATAGTCTTTCTCCAGTTTGGGTCTTTACGCGGCCATCCGGCGGCAGCTCTCAGCGCAGCGGCGGCATGCGTCCACGCAATCCCGCATATCAGCAAGCTGTTCGCAGCTTTGCGCGCAGGCCTCGCAAACATCGGCGCAAACGCGGCACATGGCTTTATGATGCTGCGATCCAAGCAACATCATATTGGCGGCGGACTGGCAGGTTTCAGCGCAAGCCAGCATAAGCCGGAAGTGGTCCGGCTTGACATGATCGCCGCCGGCCTCCAGGCAGTGGTTAGAGGCCATTCCGAGACAAACGGAGTGGCACCGCAGACATTCCTCAATGCAAGCCTGCATGTCAGATGACATTTTGTGATGATGGTGCATTGACGCTTCTCCTCGATCGGGAATGGCGCTCGGTCTACGCACTTTTTATGCGCCGGGCTTGCACCTATTACCCCCAAGGGGTATATAAGGTTCCATGATCGAGGAGAAGAAGAAGGCCTGTCTGCAGCGTTTGAGCCGGGTCGAGGGGCAGGTTCGCGGCATCGCGCGCATGGTTGGTGAAGACCGATATTGCATCGATATCATCAACCAGATCGCCGCGGCGCAGGCCGCGTTGCGTAAGGTCGAGGAAGAATTGCTGCGCAATCATGTCAGCCATTGCATTGAACACGCCATTACCAGCGGCAACGCCGATGATCAACGGCTAAAGGTGGCCGAGTTGATCGAAGTTCTTGGCCGGAAAACCCGTTAGAGGACAGCATGAGCGGTAAAGAAAAGCAGTTCCAGTCGGGAAAAAGCATCGACATCGGGTTCACGCGGCGGAGATTGCTGGCTGGCGCCGCGCTCATGGCGCTCTCTCGTTCATCGCCGGCCCTTGCCGCGAGCAGACCAAAAATCACCATCTACAAAAATGCCTCCTGCGATTGCTGCCAGAAATGGGCCGATCATCTGCTGGCAGCGGGGTTCGAGACCGAATTGATCGATCGCGGCGCTCTCACGGCATTGAAGACCGAGTGGAAAATACCCAGCAAACTTCACGCCTGTCACACCGGCAAAATTGACAGCTATGTCATCGAGGGCCATGTCCCCGCCTCGGCGATCAAGCGGCTGCTGGCCGAGCGCCCGCAAGCCATTGGCCTTGCAGTGCCCGGAATGCCGATCGGCTCGCCCGGCATGGAAGGCGGCCAAGCGGAGACTTACGACGTGATTGTATTCGGGCGCGGTTTTGAGCGCTCGTTTGCCCGCTATAAGGGTTCTGATGCGGTTCTGTGATCACATGATGCTGACCTGGCTCGGTTTTCTCGGGCCGGAAACATTTTGTAACAATCGTGCAATCAGCCCGTTACGCGTGACCTGTAGCGAGCTCTGAGGTCTGAACGCTGGGCTTTCCGCGCTATTCGAAGCGTGCGAGTCATCGATCTCGAGGTTGAAGCATGATGGTCAGCGCAAAAATCTGTTTCGGTGTGTTCATCGCAGTGGCGCTGTCCACGCAAGCGGCGGGGCAGACCCCGGCATTGGGTGCCCGCGATCCCAGCGATCCGTTACAGACAGTGCCGGGTGTGAGTTACCGGCCCATCACCTCGGGGAGTAAGTCCTTTCGGCCGATCGATCCGCTGCCGTGGCGCGGCGTCAACGATCGGGTGGCTCCGCAGCCCCAGCCAGAGGCAGAAAAAAAATAACCACGCATACAACCGGCTCGCGTCGGCGAAACGGAGCCGTGTTTAAAAGTTCAGAAAACGGGGAAGCGGGCATGACGGCGACAGCAAGCCGAGGGAAGCGATGTTTGAAGCCCGGCGCATCGCGAGGATGGAAGACAAAATTATTAAGCGTTGCAACGGCAGCCACGCTTGGCGGCTGCGCGAATTTTTCAGCCGACGGCGGCATGGACACGGTGCAATCCATAGCCCGGACGGAGCTGCGCAAAGACGTCGGCCGGATCCGCTCGCAAGCCGATGAGGCGGAGGCGCAATCTCGTGTTCGGGCGCTGTTGCGCACGCCGCTCGGTGTGGAAAGCGCGGTTCAAATCGCGCTGTTGAACAATCGCGGACTTCAGGCGTCCTTCGCCGAGCTTGCCGCGACCGAGGCGGAAGGCGTCGAGTCCGCCCTGCCGCCGAGCCCGACCTTCTCGCTTGCAAGGCTGGTAGCCACGCGGGAATTGGAAATAGAACGCCAGGTCCTGGTGAATGTGCTTGGCCTTTTGACGTTGCCGCGGCGGCGCGCGATCGCCGAACAGCGTTTCGCGCAAGCCAAACTCCGCGCGGCTGAGGCCACCCTGCGTCTTGCCGCCGAGACACGCCGTGCCTATTACACGGCCATCGCGGCCGGTCAACTCGTCCGCTTCTTGGAAGAATCCCAAAGCTCTGCCGAATCCGCGTCGGAACTCACCAGGAAATTGGGTGAGACCGGCGCCGTCAACAAACTCATTCAGGCCCGCGAGCATGTGTTTTACGCCGACGTGGTCGGCCAGCTCGCGACGGCGCGGCTCCGGGAAACCCCGGAGCGCGAGCGGCTGACGCGGATCCTTGGCCTTTGGGGATCCGACATTCAGTACCGGCTGCCAGCGGAGCTGCCAAACCTACCGGCCAGGCCCAAGAGCGCGCGGCAAATCGAGGCCGAGGCGATCGAGCGCCGGATTGATCTGACGATTGCGCGAATGGAACTCGGCACGTTGGCGAAATCGCTCGGCTTGACCCGAGCGACGCGTTTCGTCAGCGATCTCGAAGTGGCCGCGATGCGCAATTACGAACGCAAAACGGAAGTGACCGATACGGGCGAAAGTGAAACCGAGCGCACCAAATGGAAAGGTGTCGAGGTCGAGTTTCAAATCCCGCTTTTTGACTTCGGCGAAGCGCGGGAGCGCCGAGCAGAAGAGCTTTACATGCAGGCGGTCCACCGTCTGGTTGAGCGGGCCGTCAATGTCCGGTCCGAGGTTCGCGTCGCCTACAAGGCGTATCGCGGCACCTACGATATCTCGATGCATTACCGCAACGAGGTCTTGCCGCTGCGGCGGATCATCTCCGATCAAACGCTCCTGCAATATAACGCCATGATCGCCGACCCGTCGGAGCTGCTCACCGACTCCCGCGGCCGGATTGCCAGCAACAGCGCGGCGATCGAGGCGAAACGCGATTTCTGGCTCGCGACGGTCGATTTGCAAACGGCGACAATCGGCGGCGGGGTATCGGGCGAAGGTCAGGCGCAGACCGCATCCTCCGCACCTCAGGCAGAGGGCGGCGGACATTAGAGCATCGTGCGCAAAAGTGGGAACCGGTTTTGCGCGAAAACGATGCGATAAAACAATAGTTAGAGCGGAATGCGCATTCCGCTCTAGCTCGACGAAAGGCAGGCCATGACAGACATTTCGCGAAGAGGTTTCTTGGGAACATCCGGTGCGGCCGCGGCGCTTCTCAGCGCGACGGCGGTGAGCGGCCGGGTGCAAGCCGCCGCGATTCCGGAGGCGCCGATTCAGGAGTCGCCGCTCATGCAGCCGCCTCTCCACCCAACCACCGGCCCCGACTATCAGCCCGTCGTGACGCTGAACGGCTGGACGCTGCCGCCGCGCATCAATGGCGAATTTAAAGAGTTCCATCTTGTGGCCGAACCCGTCGTGCGCGAGCTGGCTCCCGGCATGAAAGCTCATCTTTGGGGTTACAATGGTCAATCGCCGGGCCCCACGATCGAAGCGGTCGAGGGTGACAAGGTGCGCATTTTCGTCACCAACAAGCTGCCCGAGCACACGACCATTCACTGGCACGGCCAGTTGCTCCCCTCCGGCATGGACGGCGTTGGCGGCCTGACCCAACCGCACATCAAGCCTGGCAAGACCTTCGTGTATGAATTCCAGCTCATGAAGAGCGGCACCTTCATGTATCACCCCCACGCCGATGAAATGGTGCAGATGGCGATGGGGATGATGGGCTTTTTCGTCGTGCATCCGCGCGATCCGAAGGTCCGCCGTGTCGACCGCGATTTCGTCTTCCTGCTCAACGCGTTCGACATCGAGCCGGGGTCCTATGTCCCGAAGATCAACACGATGCTGGAATTCAATCTGTGGGCGTGGAACAGCCGCGTCTTCCCCGGCATCGATCATTTCGCGGTGCGCAAGGACGACAGGGTGCGCATTCGCTTCGGCAATCTCACCATGACCAACCACCCGATCCATATGCATGGCTACGATTTCAAGGTGACCGGCACCGATGGCGGCTGGGTGCCGGAAGGCGCGGCATGGCCGGAGGTGAGTGTGGACGTCGCCGTCGGCCAGATGAGGGCCTTCGAGTTCGACGCCATATACCCAGGCGATTGGGCGATTCACTGCCACAAGTCCCACCACACAATGAACGCCATGGGCCATGAGGTCCGGACCTTTATTGGCGTGGACAAGAAAGATCTGGCCAAAAGAATCCGCCGGACCGTGCCGGACTACATGCCGATGGGATCAACCGGCATGGCCGAAATGGGCGAGATGGAAATGGCGTTGCCGGATAACACGCTGCCCATGATGACCGGCTTCGGCCAGTTCGGCCCCATCGAGATGGGCGGCATGTTCTCGGTCGTGAAGGTGCGCGAGGGGCTGGACCGGAACGACTACAAGGATCCGGGTTGGTACAAACATCCTGCCGGCACGGTGTCTTATGAATTGCAAACCGAGATCGCAACGCAGCAGGAGCCTATTCGCAAGCCCGGAAAACCGGTCGTGGCTGGCGACGTTGAATTGCGAGCGCGCAAACCTAGCGGCGCGTCGCACTCAAATCACTGATCTTGCATTCATCGAGGGAGACAGAGACATGAAGTCGATGCCGATATGGATCGCGACGATTGCCGCGCTAGCGATCGCAGGGGCGGCGTCGTCCGCCCCGGGCGAAAAAGGGCACGGCCACGATGCCGGCTATGCCTTCGGCGAGCCGGGCAATCCGAAAAAGCCGGCGCGCGACGTGGTGGTCACAATGGCGGAAAGCGATGGCAAGATGCTGTTTTCACCCGACCAATTGCAGGTGCGAAAGGGCGAACAGGTGCGCTTCAAGCTCAAGAATACCGGAGCGATCGACCACGAGATCGTCTTGGCGACGCTGCAGGAGAATCTAGCGCACGCCAAGGAAATGGAAAAGAACCCAGGAATGGAGCACGACGATCCCAATGCCAAGCGCCTTGCCCCGAGCGCTTCCGGCGAAATCATTTGGAAATTCACCAAAGCGGGGACATTCGACTTTTCTTGCCTCATTCCCGGCCATCGCGAGGCGGGGATGCACGGGACAGTTATCGTAAAATAACGACTGGCATCGAACTGGAGAACGACATGAAAAACATATGCATAGCTGCACTCTTGGCGGTTGCATTTAGCGCGACTGCCTATGCTCAGGACATGGTGTCCGGGGAAATTACGAAAATCGATGAAAGTGCCGGTAAAATGACCATCAAACATGGCCCGATCAAGAAATTCGACATGGACGGCATGACCATGGTGTTCAAGGCCGCTGACCCCGCCATGCTCAAGAGTGTGAAAGCCGGCGATAAAATCAAGTTCGACGCCGACAAGGTGAACGGCCAGATGACCGTGACCAAAGTCGAAAAAACGAAGTAACTTCGTGACATCATACATGGCGGCGCGGACCATTGAGCCGCCATTGCACTCAGCCCTCGATTGTTAAGCGGCCTTGGCACACGAGACCCGGCCACCACCGTTCCGGCCTGAACCGCACATCGTCATCGTGGATGACGATGTGCGGCTTCGGGATCTGGTTTCGAAAGTGCTCGCCGAACAAGGCTGGCGCGTCACCGGGTGCCGCGACGGCCGGGATCTGCAGACTGTGCTGGGCGCCGACGCCGCCGACCTCATCGTTTTGGATGTGATGCTTCCAGGGGCTTCAGGCCTCGAGGTATGCCGCGATTTACGCCAATCGTCCGGCGTGCCCATCATCATGCTGACCGCGAAAGGGGAAGAAACCGATCGCATTGTCGGCCTCGAAATCGGCGCGGATGATTACCTCGGCAAGCCGTTCAGCTCGCGCGAACTTGTGGCGCGCGTTCGGGCGCTCCTTCGGCGCGCTGCCGGCCTGCCTAGCCCCGACCGGCCGCTCAACAAACCCAAATATCGCTTTGAAGGGTGGACCCTCGACACCTTGCGGCGCGAGTTGATCAACGCGGACGGCGTGATCATCGACCTCACGACGGGCGAATATGATCTATTGCTCGCTTTCGTCGAGGCGCCGCAGCGCGTCCTAACGCGCGATCAATTGCTGGATTTGTCGCGCAACCGCGTCGCGGCGGGTTTCGACCGCAGCATTGACGTGCAAATCAGCCGGGTGCGGCGCAAGCTGGGCGCGGAAGAGGGTGAGACCGTCATCAAAACGGTTCGCGGCGCCGGGTACATGTTCGTTCCGACGGTGACTAAGCTTTGAAGCCGGACATTGGGCCAAATGGTTGGAGACGGCTTGTTCCTGACACCATCGCGGGACGCACCATCGCCGTCCTGTTCGTGGGTTTGGTGGTTTTTCATCTGGCGAGCATCTGGGCCTACCAGATCGGGATCAACTCCGGAATCGACCTCACCAACGAAGCGCGGCTGGCCGAACGGCTTTACACCATCAAGCGCGCGGTCGAGCAGCTCCCCCGGGATGAACGGGAAAACCTCGCGCACTCGCTGTCCGGAGGACCGCTTGAAGTGCATTGGAGCGAGACGCGCCTGACTGCCGATGGCGCCTCCAACCTGATGCATTCCAGCCTTCGGGATCGCTTGCTCGCGATAGCGCCGGATTTAAGCGAGGATGGTGTGACCCTCGCCAGGCAGGCGGCCCCCGACCATCGTGGCGCGGACCCTCATCTCGTCTTTGCTTCACTAAAGCTCGAAGATGGCACTTGGGCCAATTTCAGCGTCACCCAACTCACCGGTCCGCATGCATCGGCCACGGGGGTGATATTATCGACGACATTGATGGCGCTCGGCGTTCTTGCCGTCTCCATCGTCGTGTTGCGAACCGTTACGCGCCCCTTGCGCGTTTGCGCGGACGCCGCGGAAAGCTTGTACCGTGGGGCCGAGCCCCGCGCCATTGCCGTCGTTGGACCGCGTGAGGTGCGGCACCTCGCTACTGCGTTCAATCGCATGCAAGGCCGCGTCAAGCGGCTGGTGGATGACCGCACATTGATGCTTGCCGCCATTTCGCACGATCTCAAATCTCCTCTATCGCGGCTGAGCTTGCGGTCAGAGCGCGTGTCCGAGACGGATGTCCGCAACCATATGAGCGCGGATATTGCGGAGATGCTGGCCATGATCGATTCCGCCCTCGATTTCCTCAAAGGCGATTTCGCACCCAGCGAAGTGCGCAGCTTGGACGTCACCGCGATGCTGGAGAGCATCTGCGATGATTTGCAAGACGCGGGCAAAATCGTGGCTGTGAAAAGCCACGGCGATACCGTCATACGCGGGCGGCCGCTCGCCCTCAAACGCGCGTTTGCCAATCTCATCGATAATGCCGTCAAATACGGCGCAATGACTGCTGTCGAGGTGACCAGCGGCGTGGACGAGATCGCCGTGACCGTTACCGATGACGGCCCCGGCATCCCAGCGATGCAACGCGAAGCCGTGTTCGCGCCGTTCTTTCGCGGGGAGGCTCACCGCGATACCGAGCTTGGGGGTGCGGGTCTGGGCCTTACCGTGGCGCGCACAGTCATTCGCGCCCATGGCGGTGACGTTATTCTGCGCGACGGCGCGAAAGGGGGGCTGCAAGTTTGCGTTATGCTTCCAAGATCCCATGAATTGCGCCAGGGACAAGTTTAAGCACGGTGGAGCCGTAGCCATGTGCAAATACGGCAAAAGATTGTCCGACGCTTCAAGGGCTTGACTGGGCCGCGCAGGCGCGCTAGCCAGCACCCATGCTTTTCGGTTCAATCCATGCGCTTGGCCGTGTTTTGCTCGCTGTGGCTCTCCTGCTCAGTACGACGCCGCATTCGCATTCGGCCACCGGCATCGATCATGCGGCAACTTTTGCTGCGAGCACATCAGACGGTCACAGCCATGATCAGGACGACGATATCGGCCATGATCATGACCGCGGCGCGGATGAGCGGCACGATGCTGGCCATAGCCACGGCAAAAACGTCACGGACCACGTCCACGACAAACCATGCCCGGTGAGCGTTGCGTTGACGCCGCGGTTTCCTGCGCCGAAATGCTGGGCAGGGTCCGTTGAGCAGCGGGCTTGGAACGCATGTGTATCCCGACTTGATCGCCCGCCGCGCGAGGGGCTCCTCCGCTAAGGTGTTGGCCGCAAAACGGCTCGTCTCCATCATCGGAATTAGGATAATTCATGCTGCCTGACGCTCATTCGCGCCAGGGAGGCCAGTATTCGCGGCAATCGCGACTGCCGGTCACCCCCTTGGCCATCATACTGCTTTGTCTCACACTCACCGGCTATGCTTCAGAGACGCTTGCCCATGGCGTCGCCACCGGCGACAAAGGCTATATCCAGGAGGTAACCGGCGTAAACCTTGTCGCCTTCATGTATCTGGGCGCCAAGCACATGGTAACCGGCTACGATCACCTGCTGTTTCTCTTCGGCGTGATCTTCTTCCTCTACAAAATGAAGCACATCGGAATTTACGTCACGCTATTCGCCATCGGGCATTCGACGACGATGCTGGCGGGCGTTTATTTCGGAACCAGTGTCAGCTCCTATTTGATCGACGCGATCATCGGGTTGTCTGTGGTTTATAAGGCGCTCGACAATATGGGCGCGTATCAGCGCTGGTTGGGCTTCCAGCCCAACACCAAGGCGGCGACGCTGATTTTCGGCTTCTTTCATGGCTTTGGCCTGGCGACCAAGATCCAAGAATTCGACTTGTCGCGGGACGGGCTCTTACCAAACCTGCTCGCCTTCAATGTCGGCGTTGAACTGGGCCAGCTTCTGGCTCTCGGGGCCATCCTCATTCTGATGGGCTATTGGCGCGGAACGAGCAGCTTCTTTCGCCACGCCTACACGGCCAATGTCGTCATGATGACCGCCGGTTTCGTCCTCATCGGGATGCAACTCACCAGCTATTTCGTCTCCTAACTCAAGGAACCACCCAATGTACAATTCCGATCTTCCGACCCGTGCCGAACTGCCGACATCCGGCCAGCTTTTGCGCTCGACATTTATCGCGCTCGCAACGGCGGCAGTTTTGCTCGTAACCGCCGTACTCCCCGCCGAATATGGCATCGACCCGACCGGCGCCGGCCAGGCTCTCGGACTGAAGCAAATGGGCGACATTAAGGTGCAGCTCTACCAGGAAGCTGAGGACGACGCAGCGGCCGACGCCAAAAAAGCCAAGCCGGATCAGCGCTCCAGTCTTTGGGGCGCGATCTTTTCCGAACTGGCGATTGGCACAGCTCACGCGCAAGCAGCGACCCCCGCTCGTACCGACGAAACCAAAGTGACACTCAAGCCCGGCGAGGGTGTCGAATACAAGATGGTGATGAAGAAGGACGCAAAAGTAACCTACTCGTGGAAAGTAGAGGGCGGTAAAGTCAACCACGATACCCATGGAGAGCCGCACAACAACAACCCTGACGCCACCAAGAGCTACAAAAAAGACCGCGGCGTCAGCGGCGATGAAGGCGTGCTCACGGCGGCGTTCGACGGCAATCACGGCTGGTTCTGGCGCAATCGCGGCTCGGCGCCGGTCACGGTGACTTTGAAAACCAGCGGCGACTACGCCGAAATCAAACGCGCAAAATAAGCATGAAGCCGGCTCCGCCGCGAAAGCGGCGGCTGCCGCATCGATCGAGAACCCATGCTCGAACCGCTCCGCAATCGCACCTATCGTCAGCTATTCGCCGCGCAAATTATTGCGCTTATCGGCACCGGTCTGTTGACGGTCGCGCTTGGCCTTTTGGCGTACGATCTTGCGGGCGGCAATGCCGGGGCGGTGCTTGGCACGGCGCTGGCCATCAAAATGATTGCCTATGTCGGGGTGTCGCCCATCGCGGGCGCGGTCGCTGGCATGCTGCCGCGGCGCGCCATGCTCGTCGCCCTCGACCTGGTGCGCGCGGCAATCGCTTTGTTCCTGCCCTTCGTGGATCAGGTTTGGCAGATTTACGTCCTGATTTTCATCCTGCAATCGGCGTCCGCGGCCTTCACGCCGACCTTTCAAGCGACCATTCCGGACATTTTGCCGGAGGAGAATGACTATACCAAAGCCTTGTCGCTCTCGCGGCTGGCCTATGATTTGGAAACGCTGCTCAGTCCCATGCTTGCCGCTGCGCTGCTGACCGTCATGAACTTTCACACTCTGTTTGCGGGAACGGCGCTTGGCTTCCTGCTGTCGGCGGCATTCGTGCTCTCGGTCGTTCTGCCACGGCCGAAAGAGGCGCGGGCAATGAGCTTTGCGCAACGGCTGACACAAGGCGCCCGCATCTATCTCGCGACACCGCGCCTGCGCGGGCTGCTCGCCCTGAATATGGCGGCGGCGGCGGGCGCGGCCATCGTGTTCGTCAACACCATCGTCATCGTGCGCGAGATCCTTGGTCTGGGCGATCAGGCCGTCGCCATCACGCTCGCGGCGTTCGGCTTCGGTTCAATGGCGGCCGCCTGCATCCTCCCGCGCATTCTCGAACGCTATTCCGACCGTGCCGTGATGGTCGCAGGCGCGGGCCTGATGACTCCGCCCCTGCTTATCGCCGCTTTTGCGTTAGAGCGGCTCCAGAGCCAAAACGCATGGACCGCCATCCTTACGCTTTGGCCTATGCTCGGCGCGGGCTATGCGATGGTGGTGACCCCGACGGGACGGCTGTTGCGCCGCTCGGCGCAGGAGGCGGACCGCCCCGCCTTGTTCGCCGCGCAATTCGCGCTGAGCCATGCCTGCTGGCTCGTCACCTACCCCATGGCCGGATGGCTCGGGGCAAAAGCGGGTTTGCCGCTCACATTGATCGCCCATGCCGCACTGACCGTATCCGCGACCATTCTGGCGCTTACGCTGTGGCCCGCCGCCGATCCAGACATCATCGAGCACGCCCATCCCGAATTGCCCGCGACGCACCCGCATGTCGGGCAGCCGGGGGGCTTGCGCCATGCGCATGTGTTTTTAATCGACCATTTGCATCGCCGCTGGCCGGCCTAAGGCTCGCTGGCAAAGTTCAATCAATGCGTTGTCAGCACCTCAGCCATCTTCGAGCTCTGCCAGGCAGCTAAAGTTTTGGAAACAGGGCTCCTGCCGCAATGATCGGGCGGGTGGCGGCGAAATCGGGATCGCCGTGGCTTGCGCCGGCCCAGGCGGCAAGATTTGCATGGCCGTGTTTCCATGCATGATCGGGGAACCAGAAGGTCAGAAAATCGAGCGCGCAGATCGCGGCGATGGCGCCGACGGTGTTCGTTGCATTGCTGAGCCGTCCAGAAGCGTGATCTTCGGCCAGCGCCGCCACGCCTCGCTCGACTTTAGCCTGTTGGCGTGCGTTCCAAACCGTGCTCCGGCGATCTTCGGGCCGCCATGTCTCTTGAACGGCCAGGGCGACAGCCTCCCCGATACCATCGGCAAGCGCTTCGACCCGCTGATCGCTGATCGCCGCCATGGGGTCCGCCGGGCGCAGAACGCGGCCGGCCCGCCGCTGCAACTCCGCGATAATAACGCGGGAATCGTAGAGCGGCCCGTATTCCGGCGTGAGAAGAACCGGCAGCTTGGCCAGCGGGTTGAGCGTGGCGACTTGGCTTTCAGGCGGCCACTGCGCATCCAGGCGAAAGGTCGCGGACTGCCCAAGCTTTGCGGCCGCGAGCCGGACCTTGCGCACGAAGGGGCTTGTTCCCGATCCGATCAGGACGAGGCCTTGTTCACCCATCGCTCATGCCGCTCCATTCCGGTTTCGTTGCCTTGTTGCCGTTGTAACCTTGGGAATTCCCGCAAGTGGAGGCAACTGCAATCAACAGCTTGAGGATGCCACGCGATGTGACCGAGGCTACGCGGGATACCGCTTGCCGCTGGCTGGCTCGAGGGCAGAAGACGCTTCGCCTCCGTCTTCCGCCACACCCTTTAGAACTAGAATAATTCTAACTTGTTGAACCGCCTAGCTATTTTTCAAACTTTGCTCATTTAATTCTTGACTGCCGCTGTCAACAATAGCACCTATGGGTTCGTCGGATGGCAAGGGTGACGCGGCTCGGTCTCAATGCCTTGAAGGCTGAGAGAAACAGTCCGGACCCGTGAATGGGAGAATGCTTGTGCACGGCGATTTCGGTCGCCGCAGCAAAGCGGGTGTAAGGCTTGACGAAACGCACGTTCAAGCCCGCACCGGGCCGGTATGTCTTGAGGGATATGTTCATGTGGAAGTGGAACGTCACTCTGCGCCGCTTTTCGTTGGCTGGGGCAGCTGCTTTGTATTGTATTTACCCGGCCGCCGCGGAAACAAATGTCAAGCTTGTTCTGCAAACTTACGCCGATATTGCTCTTGCGAGTTACGAAGACTCACACAGGGCCGCGCAAGGCCTGAAGGCCGCTGTCGATACTTTGTTGGGCGCTCCGACACAGGAGAGTTTGGAGGCTGCGCGCGGCGCGTGGATAACAGCCCGCGTACCCTATCAGCAAAGCGAAGTTTTGCGTTTCGGTAACGCGATCGTCGATGATTGGGAGGGCAAGGTGAACGCTTGGCCTCTGGACGAGGGACTGATCGACTATGTTGCCGCTGAGTACGGCACAGAGTCGGAGGAAAACCCGCTTTACGCCGCAAACGTCATCGCCAACCGGCGGATCAAGATCGCCGGCAAGCGGGTCGATGCATCCAAAATCACCAAGGATCTGATCGGCAAGACATTGCAGGAGGCTGGCGGTGTCGAAGCGAATGTCGCCACAGGCTACCACGCCATCGAGTTTCTGCTCTGGGGACAGGACACGAACGGCACCGGGCCAGGCAAGGGCAATCGGCCGGCGACGGACTTCGATGTCAAGGCCTGCACGGGCGGGAATTGCGACCGGCGCGGCGAATATCTGCGCACGGCGACGAACCTGCTGATCGATGACCTTGCCTGGATTGTCAAGCAGTGGGGGGAAAAGGGCGAGGCGCGCAAGAAAGTCACGGCGAACGAAAAGAACGGCCTCGTGGCCATCTTCACGGGCCTTGGCTCCCTATCTTACGGCGAATTGGCCGGCGAGCGGATGAAGCTGGGTCTTCTGATCCATGACCCGGAGGAAGAACATGATTGCTTCTCCGACAACACGCACAACTCCCATTTTTACGATCTCGTTGGGATGCGGAATGTCTATTTCGGCACATACAAACGCGTCGACGGAACCGTAATAGCCGGTCCCAGCCCTTCGGATCTGGTGAAAGAAAAAGCCCCGCAAGCGGACACGGAGCTGCGCGCTAGGCTGGACGCATCCTTGGCGGCGTTTACAGCGCTAAAAGACCGTGCCGAGACGGTGGAAGCCTATGATCAGATGATCGGCGAAGGCAACAAACAGGGCAATGCCGTTGTGCAAGCGGCGATTGACGCCCTGCTCGATCAGACCAAGTCGATCGAGCGCGCCGTGGCCGCGCTGAAACTCAAAGCCATCCAGTTCGAAGGGTCGGAGAGCCTGGACGATCCGAGCAAGGTCATGAGCGGAAAGTGATCTGACGCGCCATGCGGCTGGGGGCCGGCGCAACTGGCGAGCCCGGTTCGTGACTGAAAGGCAACGTCGGCAAGCATTTTAGAATCAAAGCCAACAGACATCCATACGGCAGAATTGTTATATAGTAACATACGCATTCAGATCACGGTTGAATATGGGGGACGGCATGAGATTTCACGGACATGGATGGGCGCTGCGCTCTGCCGCGTTTGCCGCATTGGTTGCTTGTGGCATGGGCGCGTTGCCAGGCGCCGCTTTCGCCGCCGACGCGGCCGAGGAAGAGGAAGTCAAAACCTTTCCGCGTATCGAGGGCAGCGTATCGATCGAAATTCAGGGCGACTTTTTCGACTCCGACAACGCGGACTCGCCGGGCAGCGACATCTATACAAAGACCGAGCTTGGCGTGGCCTGGCACTTCAACAAACATTTCTCCATCCACACCGGTCTCGTCTTGGAGCCGGTTGAAGATCCCTTTCCCGGTCAGGACCGCGTTTTCGACGACCACGGTTTGTATGCCGAGCAGGTTTACGCGCAGTTGGATTTCGCACCGTTCCGCCTTTTCGCGGGCAAGTTCAATCCCGCTTTCGGCAAGGCATGGGACCTTACGCCCGGCGTCTACGGAGCCGATCTCGCCGAAGACTCCTATGAGCTGACGGAGCGTATCGGCGGCGGCGTCGAGGTGAAGAAGCAAGCAGGCAGCCTCGGCACTTTGACGGCGACGGCCAGCGCGTTCTTTCTCGACAATACGGCGCTGGAAAATTCCGCGTTCCGGGACCGCGCTCCCACCAGCGAGGAAACCGGCATTCCCAGCAACACCGACGGGCTCGACTCTTTTGCGCTTGCCGTGGAAGGCGAGGACATTCCCGCGCTGGCCGGCATAAGCTATCACCTGGCCTATCTTCACCAGGAACGCGGCGAGCTTTTCGGCGCCGATGGAGCGGACTTCACCGACCAGGACGCGTTCGTCTTCGCGCTTTACGGCAGTCACAAATACAACAGCGTCGGCTTGGAGTGGATCGGCGAGGTGGCGTATGTCGACGGCTTTTTGGGCGCGGACGACAGCAACAACTACGAGTCCTGGTTCTACACGGCGGGCGCGAAAATCACCTTCGACAAATACAACGTCGCCGCCGCCTACACCTATAACGACAATGAAGGCTTCGGCACCCGCGCCGGAGACGATTTCGAAGTCCATCAGTTCTCGGTTTCGGCGGGCGTCGAAATCCGCGACGGCTGGACGCTGGATTTGGGCTACAAATATCTTGAAGAGGCCGATGAGGACACGCACGTGGTCGGGTTCCTTTTTGCAAAGCAGATGGAATTCAACACCGGGCGGCTCGACTCGCTGCAGAAGTGAGGCCGCCATTTCCCCGGGTTTGAAAAAGCTGGTTATGTCCGGTCCGGACTCCAGCTGCGCGCCGGGGGCGTCAAGTCCCCGGCGCATGCTTTGGGCGGGATTGCTTGTCGCCATAGTGCCTTCTCTCGCCGCCGGGCTGCTTCACGGCGCCGATGCGACGGGCGACCACAAAGCGCGCGCCGACGCGGTTAACCGCGTCGGCGGACCCGCAAACGGTCGCGCCGCTCCCGAGCCCGGTGAGGATATGCCGGGCGGCGCGGCCACATCGCGCCAGAGCGTGGACAACGCCAACGCCTTCTCCCACGCGTCCGGCAATCTGGATTTCAAACGGGAGTTCGACTTCAAAATCGGCAACGGCGTCTTCAAGAAATTGTGGGTGTCATCGCCGGCCTCGACCAAATCTTCGGACGGGTTAGGCCCGCTTTTCAACGCCAAGTCGTGCCAGTCATGCCACATCAAGGACGGGCGCGGCCATCCGCCGGCCGCCAATTGGCCGGACGACAACGCGGTCTCGATGCTGATGCGCCTGTCCATTCCGGGCGAGTCGCTGCCCTCCGACAAGGCCAGGTTCGGGGTACTCGCCGACACCAAACCTGAGCCGGTTTATGGAACCCAGTTACAGGACCTGTCCATCCAGGGCCACGACGCCGAAGGCAAAATCCACATTACCTATGAGGAGTTTCCAGTCAGGCTCGCGGAAGGCGAGAAGGTCAGCCTGCGCAAGCCTCGCTATACGATCAGCAATCTCGGCTATGGCCCGTTGCACCCCAACACGCAACTATCGCCGCGCGTCGCGCCGCCGATGATCGGGCTGGGGCTTCTCGAGGCCATTCCCGAAGCGGCGGTTCTGGCCCATGCCGACCCCGAGGACAAGGATGGCGACGGAATATCCGGGCGCCCAAATTGGGTGCGCGAGCCCGGCGGCGCGGCGCATCTCGGCCGCTTCGGCTGGAAGGCGGGCAACGCCGCGATCGCGCAGCAGACCGCGGAAGCCTTCGCCGGCGACATCGGCATCTCAAGCCCGCTGCTCGGCAAGCCTTCCGGGGACTGCTCGGAAAAACAGGCCGTTTGCCGGGGCGCGCCGAACGGCAATACGCCGCCGGAGACGGGGGCGGAAATCAACAAGGAGCTGTTCGATCTGGTGGTGTTCTATACGCAAAATCTTGCCGTGCCGGCGCGGCGCGATCCACGATCGGATGCGGTGCTGCGAGGCAAGGCGCTATTTCGCGCGGCCGGTTGCGCCGTCTGCCATGTGCCGTCCTTCACAACCGCGGAAGCGCCGGCGGGCCCGCAGCTGTCCAATCAGACGATCTGGCCCTACACCGATCTGCTTTTGCATGACATGGGCGACGGCCTCGCCGACAAGCGCCCCGAGCGCGAGGCCAATGGCCGCGAATGGCGCACGCCCCCGCTCTGGGGGACTGGCTTGACGCAAACTGTCAACGGTCACACCTTCTTTCTGCATGACGGGCGCGCGCGCACTCTCACCGAAGCCATTCTCTGGCATGGCGGCGAAGCGCAAAAATCGCGCGACGCCTTCGCCAAGCTGCCGAAAGCAGACCGCGACCGGCTGCTCGCCTTTGTGGGATCATTGTGAGGAACGCTTCATGTTAGCCCTACGATTTCCGCTCGCCATGGGCCAAATCGCAGGGTCATGGGCGATGCTTTGGCTTTTGAGTTTTTGTCTTTCAGGTGCTGCGGCCGCCTTCGATCATGCCGAGGTCGCGAGGCAAACGCTGGAAAATCACATCAGACCCGGCTATCGGCGCTTGGCTGAAACGGCCTCTGCGCTCCAGCTTAAAACCACCGAGCTGTGCCGTGCTCCGTCCATCCCGGCCTTTGCGGAAACCAAGAAAGTCTTCGTGGATACGGTGCTGGCTTGGTCGCGCATCGAGCATATCCGCTTCGGGCCGGTGCGGGATGAGAACCGGCTGGAGCGCATGGCGTTCTGGCCCGATCCGAAAGGCATCGGCCGCAAGCAAATCGCCAAGGCCATCGACTCGAAAAACGCGACGGTGCAAACCGCTCAAGCGCTCGCGGTCAAAAGCACAGCCTTGCAAGGCCTTACCGCGCTCGAATGGGTGCTTTACGGCACCGCGGCCGAGGCGCTTACAGCCAGCGGCGAAAACGGCGCGTTCCGCTGCACTTACGCCCTCGCCATCGCGGAAAACATTTCCGCGATGTCGAGGGATATCGACAGCGCGTGGCGCGCGCCTGAGGGCTTCCCCAAGCTGTTTCTCTCACCTGGCGAGGACAATCCGGCCTATTTGCAGCCCAGCGAGGTCACGCATGATCTGGTGCAAGCCTACGCCACCGGGCTGCGAACCGCGAGAGACCTGAAGCTTGCCGGGCCGCTCGGTTTCCGAAAGGGCCGCGCCGTCCCCGAACCCGCCGCCTATGCCAAAAGCGGCCTCGACCGAGCCGTCATTACGGCCAATATCGAAGGCGTGCGCGATTTGTTCGTCGGCGGCGGCCTCGCGGCGCAACTGGCGGCGGAGAACGAAGGCATGGACAAAAGCGTCCTGACGGAACTCGATTTGGCGGCAAAAACCCTGCAAGGCTTGCGGGTGCCGCTGGCTGAGGCCGCAAAGAATGCAAACCTCAAGGGCAAGCTTGCCGTGGCAGGGTTCCAACTCAAAAATGCGATCGTCACCGGGGGTGGACAGCTCTCGACGATTGCGGGGCTTTCATTGGGATTCAATGCGCTCGATGGAGATTGACCG
>Ga0136634_10000141_pt1 | contig 35145 bp, 26 predicted proteins | sample AntDrymUQ8332106_2_FD_104654 | JGI IMG/M metagenome (GOLD analysis project Ga0136634, IMG submission 104654) | Polar desert sand microbial communities from Dry Valleys, Antarctica - metaG UQ833 (21.06) | ecosystem: Environmental > Terrestrial > Soil > Desert | place: Antarctica: Dry Valley... | reverse complement strand
ATTCAGCTTATCGCTGGGAGCTTTGTGCCCGAGGCCACTTACGGCCAAGCTGGGTACAATGGTTATACCTGCCGTTGTAATCATTGTATTTTTCAGAAATTCGCGTCTTGAGTTTATTGACATAACGTTACCCTTTAATGATTAAATTTCTTTGATCTTAATATTACGATATAACACCTTGTCTCCTTGGTTTTGGAGAGATATGTGTTCTTCATCAAATTTTCCATATCAGGGAAATTAGCCCATTTGCCACTTTTACGAAGATGTTCAAATGCTAACATAATACTTTTCATATTACCACTACTTCGCCATTATTCAAAAGAATTTTTATTGGTTGTTACACGAAATAGACACTCAATGAGCAACAGCTCTTAATGCAAAACTTTTCATAACAGGTATATCGAGTTGGAACTCGCCACCTGTATGCTCTTTTCTTCCTAAAGATGTTGTTGCTCCGTCTTCTACAGAAATTATATCAATGATGTAATGGCCCGAAGGCAGATGAAGTGATACCTTATTTTGATCTACATCCTCAAAGTAAAAAGCATATTGTTTTCCTGCTTCTGCCAGTTGGTACACTGTATGTTTATCATTGCTTTTTAGTGGCGCTATAGGTTTCAGCTTTACAAAATCAAAGCTTTCCATAAAATCTTTCAACACTTTAAGTTGTTGGCGTAAAGCCCTGCTTCCACCACCCGGTGCCTTTTGCACTTCTGTTCCTTCAGGGCTATCGGTTGTAAAGGAATAATCCAGGCTATTAAACAAACCTCCTCCGGCCATAATAAACCGCCATGCCTGTTTTCTATAGGTTTCATCTTTATTGCCCGAAAAACCCGATTCATCAAAACCGATTACTTTATTCAACCCATAATTCTTTGCAGCTGCTTCCGGTAATGCGTAATGAAAGTTTAAGATTGAAACATCCGGATTAACGTCTTGAAGCTTGTATTGATAGTTGGTGAAGTTCTGTGCAACGAGGTGTTTCTCCTTTTGTTTAGTTTCTTCCTTTACAATTACAGATACCATGTATTTCTGCCACGCTAATGATGCTGGATTGGCTGCTTCTACTATTTTTTGCCAGGGACTAAGACCTTCTTCCTTCCTATCTAAGTCCAAAACTTTTATTCCAAAATCTGCCCAGGGCTCATTTTGAATTTCATAGAACACATTGTCGAAGTCTTTCAGTTCCGCAACTATCTTACGAACCATTGCTTCCTGGTATTTAAGCAGCCTGCCATTATCCAATGTTTGGATGCTTTTCCTGGCAATAGAATCTATCTTGTTTACATTATTTACCCCATTTAAAGGACTGTTTTTCCAACCATCTTCACTATACAAGGATGAGAAAAATGTCATCTCAACTACAACACCTCTACTTCCGGCTTCTGAAACAAAATTTTTGAGTCTTACGAAATATTGCTTATTCCACTTATCCAGGTTAAACTTGTTACCCCCATTTTTATAGCCTTGTTTATTACTTCTTTTCCAGGGGCAAATAAATTTCCCATTTGCAGGTGCCAGTGTATTTTTTGTAATGCCGAAAGCACCCGAAGCTTCTATATAAGCCCCGGAAAATATTCTTGTATAATTAAGTCCATTAGACTTTAGCTCATCCAGGTATTTTATATAATTAAAATCAAGGTTTACTACAGCCCCGTAATGTTCTGCAGAACTAATAAGAATGGTTGGTTTACCTCGGAACAAAAAATAGTGAGGGTTCTCTGGATGCAGGCTGATGGGGTTATAATTTTGAGCAACCAGCGCAACAGAAAAAAGCAGTGTTATGAGGTTTAGCGTAAGTTTCATTATGAAATTTCTTTGGGTGGATAGGTTTTAATCGAAAGCGTATTTCACATTTTTTGGTAAAGGCGCTACCTGTAGTTTCATCCATTGCCCGTCAATTTTTATCACCACTATTTTGTTATCCTTGTCATAAAAAATAGTACCATCCCCACCTTCCTTCAATTCCCGGTAATTTACGTGTTTAGCGCTTTCGCCGGATATGTACTCATCATCACCTGCCAGTTTTTCTTTACTGATATCGGCTCTACCTATATTACCCAGGGTTAGTGCATTGGAAAGCTTTAAAGATCCATAAAAAACCGCTTTGTCTCTGCTGAATAAATAAGAATGGTTTTTTACATCCGAGCCAATTCTAAACCAATTGTAGGCCTTCTCATCGTGATTGTACACCGTACTGTAATAATACATTTCCGCCACCGGCTTGCCCAGTTCAACATGCTTGTTTAACAGCATCGTTATTCTGGATTTATCATCTGTTGCATACCCTTCAAAAACATGCAGCCCCCAGCGTTTTTTATTTAACTCATTTTCATTTCCCCTTACCTGTACCATGTAGGGCGTAGAGATGATGCCATTGATGGTGGAGTACATAGGTGTTACCCTGGGATCGAAACCAAAATTATAGCCCCTCTGTTTCCACTTATTCCAGGTGGTATCAATATCGGAGGATAATTCTACCCGGTTGAAGTTTGAATTGATTGATCCGGGAATCATTGCGTAATATTTATTATCAACCTTTTGCTGGCTAAATGCAACGTTGATAAATGTACTTAGAATGAATGCTATTTGTACTGGTTTCATGTTGTATAAGTTTATTTTTTGGGTGTATAGCTACTGAAAGTAATTATGCTTCGCAACAGATAAAAACGTGAATAATATTTTTTGCCCAAGCTGTGAATCAATGCGCATCATCGTTGCGTTACACTCGTGTACCGCATACCATTGGGGTCTTTAATGCGCTGCCCGGGCAGTATGGCATTTGCCGCTACCATTCTTTTTATTAAACCAATCATTCACTTCGGCGTATGACCAGGCCGTACGTCCTTGTTTTGGTTATCATCCCCCACAACCAATTAATAAGGCCAGGTCTACAAAACCAAAAAATATATAATCTTTGGTATCAAAGTATTTGTTTTTTCAAGCTAACTAATTACTATTACTTCATGATCGAGGATAGATCTGATCTCGAATTGGCACCAGCCATTGCTTACGTCCCCTATTAGTTTTTGGCCAGAAACAAGCAGCCGCAAATTCTTCCCAACTACGCCAGGCAATAACCTAACCTTTATGCGCAAAGGGCCAATGTTAATAAGTTCATCTAACGGTGCACGCCACGTTCCTGCACTGGTCAGGTTCACGAGGTGTAAGATCATATGTCCTTTCTGGCTGTACAAGTTACAATCAACAAGGCCCGGCCCGTCTACAGTAAAAGGCAAACTGTCCTTTGCCGCCCACTTCACAATATTAGATAACAGGTTTGCATGATCAGGCAGATTAAAAAGGTCGAACTGCCTGTCAATATCGGCGGGTATAAAGGCTATGCGGCTATTTTGAAATTTTGTATTGAGAATTAAACCGGGAATATTTGTTTTTGGTTCCCGCATCCAGGCTGTTTCGGGTGGATACACGGGAAACTGTGGTATAAAGGTCATTAGAACCTCGGTGCCTTTATCTGTTTGCAGAGGATTTAATAAACCTCCATATGGAATGATATCTGATTCCTCAAAGCCTTTAAAAATAGAATGGCGTTTACCTGATATTGCAGGCTCGGTTCCGTTGCGTGGTCCGTCTATGTTTTTCCGCATTTCAGGAGAGATCCGGAGATACGTATGATAGGCCCCGTTAGCAAGCTTTTGTAAAGATTTATCATTTTCAGTTGGTGATGTCTTTATTACATGGGCTCCAAAAATATCAGCAAGTGCGAAATCGTCCTGCTTAACACCCCATTCATTAAAAAGGCTCGTTTCCCCTGTAGCAATAATACTTCCTCCCCTATTTACAAAATTCCGAATGCTGGCAATCTGTGCCTTTGACATTACAGCAAGATTTGGTAGAATCAATAATGAAAGCCTGGTGGATTCACGTGCAATATCATCTGCATGAACCGGCACATAAGGTATACGTGAACGGGTAAGTGACTGCGTTATTCCCTGCCAGGGTTTGTCAACGAGGTATTCAGTCTCATCACGTCCGTAGAAATCGCTGTTTTCCTGAGACCATACAACTCCTACACTTGCTACCGGCTGACGGTTGATCAAAAATTCTTCATTGGTTTTGTGCCAGTTAAATATAGGTACCGGTGATTGATACATTCTCCGATCCTCATGTGATGCTCCTACAATATGCCACCAGGGTTGTATGCCTCCTGCAATACCCTCAATCACCCATAAGCGTGCCTCCGGTTCTGGTTTGCTGGCTAACCTGAACCAGGGAGTATGAGCCTGATACATGGCCATACTTTCGGGTATAAGCTTATCCCATCCCAGTATTCCATGAATGAGCTTTCCCATCATGGCATTGTGTTGAAAGCCTGAGTTATTTCTGCGGGCCTGGTCATCAAGCATGATGATATCGGCTCGTTTGCATATTTCTTTGAAGTCACGAAAACTTCTGCCTTGCCCACTAATAGAGCCGCTATTCATTCCTGACCATATACAATTTTCACCCCCGGCTTCTTTGGTAACTTTATTATTCATGTCCCAGATCTGGAGCCTGCGTTCATAATTCCACTTAATCCAATCGCGGTATGTTTGATCCTCCCAATTTTTTTTGCGTGGAATTTCCTGACCTGATCTTGACTTAAAGCTATTTTGGCAATTGGTACAGTAGCAGATACTTTCCCGGCCAAGTCCACTCCAACTATTATCAGTGAATCCTTCCGGATGATACAATTGAGCAATTTCCCGCATGACTGCGGGTAAGTGTTCATTATAGTATGGGCTGTTAACGCAGGTAATAAAAAGATCGGCCGCTTTATAAGGCTTGCCTTCTGCATTTAATGCAAACCAATCGGGATGTGCATTATAAAGCTCTTCATGTGCACGGTTTGAATCCATGCGGGCAAACACTGCAATGCCGTCTTGTTGGGCTGCCCTGCAGATATCTCCAAATAAATCAATACCATTTAGGAATTGTGCCTGGCGGTGAAACGGAACTTTTGTAGGATAGTATGCAACAATTCCTCCGGCGTTAACAATTACTCCTTGTGTCTGAGTGCGTTTCCAATAATTCCGCCACCAGGCAATATCATACATGGAAGGATCTTTCTCTGTAATGTTTACCTGGCCCCATCTTGTGATTCGCTTGAACCATGGGATTTCAGTCTTGTTAGCTGTAGCGTCTAATAGCGGCATAGCAAATAAACCCATGTCTGCTGCGGCAAAAGAAGCAGTAGTCAAAACAGATTTTTTTAAAAAGGATCTGCGGCTATTATTTTCTTTATCCAACTCTGAATGATTCATTGACTTATAATTTAGAAATTAGTGCTTCATACAACATCCTACCCTAATCAATTGTCCGGGAAATAATAATTAAAGCCAGGCCAACTAAATAAAGCAACAACATTGCTTTTAATAATTTGCCGGTACCCGCAGGAGCATTTTTAAATTCCTTCCAAATATAAATTCCCCAGATAGCAGCCACAATTGTAGCTCCCTGCCCTAGGCCATAGGATATAGCCGGGCCTGCTTTACCTGAAGCAATGATGCTGAAAGACATTCCAACGCACCAGATAATGCCTCCTAAAATGCCCATAAAATGGTTGCTGGCACTTCCACGTAAATAATTAGAAAAAGCCACCGGCTTGCCTTCAAAAGGCCAACGCATAATAATTGGGTTAAGCAAAAAATTGCTAAAGAAAATGCCAATTGAAAAAAACACTAAGGCAGTATAAGGCGTTAAATATCCAGCTTCCGGAACAGTAAAATTTTTAGACATTGAATTGGCTACAAAACCATAGAACAAACCCATTAAACATCCGCTTATTACTGATAACGCTAAACCTTTTGTGGAAACTTTTTGTGTGGCAACCGCCAGTTTGCGGTATGCTTTTGCATTTACTAAAATAGCTATAGCCACAAATCCTACACCGCCAAAAAGCACCAAGGGGTTGCCAATTGGATCATTCATGTAATTATTCAATACCCCTAAGATTAATGCTATTCCAATGCCTACCGGAAAAGCAACTGACATACCAGCAATGGATATTGCAGCAATCAGTAAAATATTAGCAATATTAAATACACCTCCACCAATTAAAGCAGACCAAATATTAGCACTACTGCCCTGAGTAACATCTTCCAGGAAGGGCCGCCCTTCAGTGCCAATGCTTCCTAAAGTCAATGCCAATAGTAAAGCAGTTAAAAGAATACCAATTGTATAATCCCAGTAAAATAGCTCGAAACGCCATTCCTTGCTGGCTAACTTTTGAGTATTAGCCCACGAGCCCCAACACAACATGGTGATGATGCAGAAAAGAACAGCAACAAAATAATTTTGAATAATGAACATGCTAATTTTTTAAAATGCTTAGTTTGCTTCCTTTAGTTTTTCAAACCGCGGAAATAAAACCTGGTAATTTCCTCCTGTTTGACCGGCATCTGCAAATGGAACAAGCCGCAAGGTTATACTTGATTTATCTGTTGTGGCATTAGTAACATAAAATTGATTACCTATCCAGTTATCGGGCAGCTTTGACTTTACATCCAACTGATCATCCACCGCCAATATTTGGGGGCCTCGCTGAATGTAAACTTGTGTAGAATTTTTATTTGGATCAGGAATTAATTTAAGATCCATGTCCATCAACACAGTTATCTCATCGCCTGGATTCCATAGTCGTTTTATGGTTAATAATTTTCCGGCCTCGCCCCTAAATTCTTCATCGTTTACACGGGCTTTAAAATTGGCAGACCAGGCCGGAACACGAAGCATTAAATCAAAAACCCCCTTACTTTCCGGATATAGTTTGATAGTTACTGCACCGTTTTTTGGGAACTCACTCTTAACTTCCATTTTAATCCATTGCAACTTTTTTTTGCCGGGTATTGAAAAACTATAAGTGCCAGGGATGTATTGCAATAAAGCCGGCATACCATTCATAGTGCCGTTAATAAATTGAGGGATAAGCGCCAGGCCCCGTGGTATGCTGGATGAGCAGCAGCTTATGTCTGGTAAAATACCATGATTAACTTCGGCAAAACGTTTTCGTCCATCCATCGGCACAAAATAGCAAACAGTACCATCTTGTGGCGATTGTGCTCCAATTAAACTATTATAAATTATTCGTTCAATTTCATGGGCAAACGCGGCCTTGCCTGTTAGTTGCAAAAGATGCCAGTTAAGCTGTAGCCAGGTTACAGTCACACAACCTTCTCCAGCCCCGTTATACTTATCGCCATGCACTTCACCATCAGGTCTTAAAACGCTATCTTCTCTAAAATGCTCACCCCAACTTGTAGTGCCTATCGGGTAAAGGCGGTTAGTTACAATATCAGTCCATGCATTCTGACAGGCTGTAAAATAATTTGCTTCACCGGTTATCCTATACAGATCAATTAAGCCAACAAGATTGGAAAGCATTTCATAAGCCTTGCCATTGGCTGTTTTATACACATTTCCATGTGCCAGCAAGCTCTTTAAGATCTGCGGACCATCAGGATGATTCCATGATGAAACAATATACCGACAGAAGTCAAGGTAACGTTTGTCTGCTGTATAACGATACAGCATCACGATGGGCTCGAGCACACTGGTAGATGCCATACCAACATGCCAGCTTGATTGAATAATATCTTTTTTCCCTTCTCCAAAAGTCTGTATCAATAAATTGCCCATTCGTTTGCAAGCTTCTAAAGCAGGCATATTGCCTGTTACTTTATAATAACTTAACAACCCGATTAAATTATATTTGTGCGCCCAAACATCCCAATCCTTCCACCGGTCTTTTTCTATATATGTACCCAGATAGCCGTCTGGCATTTGTGAAGCAATCAATACTTTGGCAACAGAATCCATTTTATTTTTAAGCTCCATATTACCATTGGCTTCATATACATTAGCGGCTGCATGAAGAAATTTTCCCACATGCTCTCCAATCCAGGTTTGTTTGCCAGGCCTGTGAATATAGGGTTCTAATATAGATGCCAGATCTAGCGTCAGTAAACGTTTTTCTATATTTATTTCCATTCGCTCTCCTATATAACTGCTCGCAGAAACCTTCGCATCTTGCAACCTTGAAGGCTCAAACCTATTTATTATTTTATCAGCCACTAAAGGTTTAGGCAGTACCACCTGTGCCACTGAAAAATTTAGTAGAGAGAAAGATGTAATTAAAGTAAGAAAATATTTAAGCATAAAATTTTATAATAAATTGATGAGGCAAAATCGTTAGAGGAATGTTTCTTTTATCTGTATTAATAATCTTATGATGGATACGGTTTATCCCCCTGATTAAAAAAATTTAATACCTATTTACTTTTTTGTTTGGAGGCTTTAAATTCAGCAAGCAGAAGGAACATTTCCGAAGCATGCCATGTGTGTGGCGGGCTTAGCTTCTGGGCTATCAATTTATTATCCAGCACTTCCAAACCCGGATAATAAGCATCGCTTGCTTTGGATTCCCATGAAAGCGGGTAGTTTTGATTGGAAAGGATACCTTTGGTTTCTCCAAAGAAATGATCTTCAGCCCACACAAGATAGGGGTAATTGAAACTGCTGCCCTCTTCAAAACGCTTACCATTTACATGCTGGTCTTTATAATCCCACCAAAATAATGATGAATAAGAATCGTATACTTTAGGGATGGAATAGTTGTCAGATAGTCCTAAAGATTTAAGCCCATACTTTATCCATTTTGTTTGAAAAACAGGATGAGAAGCATAATCTGTTTTTCCTTCTATAAAATCCTCTTTTTTAAATTGTTCAACCGAGTCCAATGTTCTTTTAACTGCAGGATGGCTTTTATCGGAAACAAGCGAAATCAAAAACAAAACCTCCCCTGGATTATCGGCCTCACTAATACCGTGATTATTTCGGTCAAAAGGATCTCTTATTTGCATGATCCAATCTTTTATAACATGCACGTTGCCTGTTTGTTTCAAAACCATGCCCATAATAGCAGCATCACGAAACCAGGGCTTTTTATATACAAAGAAGTTAGGCACCGGCAATCCCTCATCTACATTAATCAACACTTCATGATGCAAGGCGCGTAATACGGGTGCGTATTTAAATCCTTTAAAATCCGGCAGGTTTAATTTACTTACAGTAACAGGTATTGATTTACCGCCTTCGTTAATGTATACCCCTTTCTCGTTTTCCTGAATGCTAATTCTTTTATTATCGGCTGTTTCCAGGTACACTAAATACTCAGATGGAACAATTACTTCTTTTTTCACATTCCACTTTTTAAGTACACTGCCTGTTTTTGCATCTTTTAAAACACCCTTTGTATAAATCAATTTTTGCCGGTCTCCCATTCCAAAGAGAAAAAATTTTAAGTCCTCCATAACCCGTTGGTTTGGATGTTCTTTACGCAGCAGGCTTAAATTTTCTTCATAAGACGCTAATTGTTTTTCCGGAGTAAGCTTTTGTTTCTGACTTAAAGAAAAAAATGGTGTTGTTGTCAGCGATACTAAAAAAAGAACTATAAATTTTATGAACTGCATATTAGGAAATTAATAAATTAAAAATTAATACCGGTAGCCTGTATTGATGTATCTGAGTAAACAATCAGCTCTTGTAGAACAATAAGACATAGAGAAAGAAGAAATTTTGCATGCATAAAATAAACTAAGTTATCTATTGATTCATGTCTCAGGTAATATTTGCTTTTCAAGCTTCAATTCCTTGCGAAACGGTGCAGATATTTGAGCTCCCATTTTTGTTACTGATAAAGCAGCAGCATGATTTGCAAAGGAGACTGCATGAACCAGGGTTTCGCCTTCAGATAAAGCAACGGCAAGTCCTCCAACAAAAACATCACCAGCAGCTGTAGTGTCAATAGTTAACACTTTAGGTGATGCTATCATTCCGGAATACGTGTCAGATAGCAGATAAGCTCCGGCAGCACCTAAGGTTACAATTACATTCTTTACACCCCGGCTTTTTATCTTTAAAGCAGCAGCGTATGCGCTGGGCTCATCAACAACCCGGATACCGGTTAGCAATTCAGCTTCAGAATTATTTGGGGTTAATACAAAAATTTTTTGTAACAACTCATCGGATAAAATTTGAGCTGGAGCGGGATTAAGCAGTACCCTTTTCCCTTGCTCATAAGCTAACCGACAAACGTATTCTACAGTTGCCAGCGGAATTTCGAGCTGTAACACGACTAAGTCTGCATTGGTGAAAGCCTCTATAGATTTATCAATATCTTTTGAATCCAATGAAGCATTGGCCCCGGCTGCAACTACAATTGTGTTTTCACCCTCCTCGTCGACTGTTATCAGGGCAACACCCGAAGGGAGTGTTTCGTCATCATACACATAGTCTGTAATTATCCCCTCGCTTTGTAATGTATGTTTTGCTTGAATGCCGAAAACATCGTTCCCAACTTTACCAATAAAAGTAATACGTCCTCCGAGTCTTGCTGCAGCAACTGCCTGATTAGCGCCTTTGCCCCCGGGATTCATTAAAAACCGCCCACCTAAAATAGTCTCTCCTGGAATAGGAAATTTTTTTGTTTTTATAACCATGTCTGTGTTTGTGCTCCCAATAATCAGAATATTACCATTCATTTGAAAGGATTTTATACAAATTAATATGTTTTTCGAATGTAACCTTTTATGGAAAGTATTCCATTCATTTTGGAGTCAGAAGTAGATGGACCGGCAAAAGGAGAAAAGCTTACCCTGTTTGGGTTTTGGGACGGTGAATAAAACTGGAAAGTACGCTTTGCACCACCTGAAACAGGGACTTGAACCTACCAAAGCAGCTCTAAAGATCCGGGCTGAATAAAGCAAAAGGCACAATAAGGGTGGAGATTGGTCACAAGATGTAAAAGTTCAAATCCGACATGACAGGGACTGATACAGGTGCAGCAGGAAGTTTGATCCTGTCGACGCCACTTTCATTTCTATATCCTATTCAAACATAACCCTTATCATCTATTTATTTACTTGCACTCGAATTTGCACACTATTGAAATCAATTCTTTAATCGTTCACTGGTTTACATACAAAACTGTATGAACAGAGTACCATTGCTGGATAATTTATTTACCAGCCGGTATTTTGCGTAAGATTTTTATTCTTATCCAACTCACCCTGAGGGATAGGCCAGATTTTATGTTTCACAGTATTATTCCTGGTCTGTCCCCGAGTGGCAATTCTTCTTGATATACTATTTGAATAATTAGGTATATCGTCAATATCGAAAATAGGTTTTGCCGGGACATTCGCAGGATTTAATGCCGCTCCGATCACAGGACCATTCATAGCTTTCAATACAATATCCCATCTGCGAAGATCATATAAACGTAATCCTTCACCTGCAAATTCTACGGCTCGTTCTCTTCGCACAATCTGGCGAAGTCCCGATTGAGATGTAACATTGATCTGGGGTTGTCCTGATCTTGTCCTAACACGGTTGATTGCATCGGTTACGGTCGCATCTATCTCGTTCAATTCAATTTTAGCTTCTGCATAAATTAGCAGGATTTCGGCATATCGCATCAATATGTATCCTGTCTTTGTTTCCCATGAATACTGGGTTGAATCAACATATTTTCTCCAAACGTATCCTACCCCGCCAGACGAACCTGTTGCTCCCGCAAACCAGGGGCTTGTTAAATAGCCAATCCAGTCAATATTAGCAGCAAGTGTATCGAACTTGTTAGTGTTCCAGTTCCACTTAAAACGCTGATTAGTATGAATATTAAAAATTGTACGCTCTTTCGGCTGTACATAAGGGAGGGAGGGTGCTTTTGCGGTATTGTGCACCATAGTGTCACCAGGCATGTACACTGTCCATTTTAAACGGTTGTCCCTGTTTTTTGAGGGTTGGGATGGATCATAGGTTAATGATTGATCTATTCTTAGTCCTTCTTTGGTCTCAAACTTATCTACCAGTTGCTGAGTAGGAAAGTGACTGCTTTGAGCTGTGCCCACCTGTCTTGGGATCGTAATGACTGAAATCCAGTTTTGGGGATCCAGCACATCTGTTGGAAAAGTTTGGTTGAACATTATTTCACGACCAGCATTCGCTTGCTGGCCACTCAAAATAAAGAGATCTGTATATCTTGGATTTAGAGAATAGAGGTTTCCATCGATAATGTTCCTGGTAGCCTTAGCAGCAGTACTGTAATCTTTTATCAGCAATGCGATTTTCGCTTTTAGCCCCAAGGCAACGCCTTTATTTACCCTACCCATTTCCAGAACTGCAGGTGTATTTGCCGCATCAAAAAAGGTAACTGCTTCATCAAGATCTTTAAAAAGATCTGATACGATGGTATTAACCGGTGTTCTTGCCAGTTCAAATATTTCTGCTGTTTGCAGAGGTTCTCTATAGTAAGGCACATCGCCAAATTGCGACATTAAATGAAAGTATGCCCAGGCTCTTAACACCAGAACCTCCGCTTTGATCCTACCGAATGTTTTCGGATTCACATTTTTTTCGCCGGTTTTCATTCCTGCTAACTGTTGATTAGCTCTTGCTACTAATTTATATTCCTGGTCCCATGCTACAACCGTAATTCCATTAGATACCAGAAAAGGTCCGGCATCTCCCATTGCAATCTGGTCTTCTGCATTACCCGTTCTCCGTAACGCCAGATCTGTAGTAGATTCGATACTATACATTAACGGCACATTGTTGGCTACAGCCCAGAATGCACTGGCATAAACGCCGGTCATTCCAATGTTCATTTCTGATTCATTACTTAGGAAAGTTGATGAAGCTGAAGCATCAAGTGGCTTTCGGTCTAAGAACTTATTACAGCTATAGAGAAAACCGACAGCAGCTATGAATGTTATAAAATATATCTTTCTCATTTTTGTCATTTAAGAGGTAATTCTAAAAATTCACACTAATTCCTGCAGTGAATGTTTTCATCAACGGATAGAATTCCGCGTTTTGCGTATTTATTTCCGGGTCGAAGCCTTTGAAACTATCGGTAATTGTGAGAATATTAGCAGCACTTATAAATATCCTTGCCGTAGAAATTTTGATTTTACTCAATGCTGCTTCCGGTATTCTGTAACCGAGGTTTACATTCTTAATTCTAAAATAGGAGGCATTACGAATCCATAATGAAGATGCCACATAATTATTCCCTCCGGAGCCTGCAGGCAAAAGGCGTGGAAACGTTGCATTTGGATTAGCAGGTGACCATGCATCTTTATGAATTTGCAGCAATGAGGCCGCGAAATCAGTGCTGGAAAAAGGAACAGCACCTGTTCCCGTTAGGTAATTATCCCGTTTACCTACTCCCTGGCCGAAAATATTTACATCGAAATTCTTATAAGAAAGATTAACGTTTATACTGTATTCGTACCGGGGAAAATTATTGCCTGTAAAGGTTCTGTCGAAGGCGTCAATTTTGCCATCGGGTTTTCCCTGGGAGCCGCTGATATCAGCGTATTGCACATCACCCGGCTTTGAACCCACACCAGGATTGGTTGAATTAAACGGAGTTCCAAACTGAACAGGAGCAGACTTTATTTGATTTGTATCTTGAAAATACCCCAGTGCCTGGTAACCAAAATATGAATTGAAAGGTTGCCCTTCCTGTGTTCGCAAAAAACCGCCATCTAAGAATGGATTGCCTGCTAAGTTTGTCACTTCATTTACAACATCTGAAATCATTCCTGTTATATCAACACCGAGATCACTAAATTTTCTTCTGTAATTCAAAGAAAATTCCCATCCCCTATTTTCCATTTTGCCTGCATTAATAAGGGGATTGGTGGCTCCTCCGGCATAGGCGGGAAGCGGCTGTCGCAACACCATGTCAGTCAAGCTTCTTACATAGTAATCTGCTGTCACAGTAAAATACTTTGCAACGCCTAAATCCAATCCCACATTCCATTGATTAGATTTTTCCCATTCTATCTCGCGATTCGGAAATTCAAGTATCGCATAACCAAGCGTTGTTACGTTGTTGAAATATGCGTTGGTGCCGTTGTTTGGATTATTGTAACCTGATTGTCCATAAAATGCGTCAAAGGGATAGAAGGAGCTAAAATTTTGATTGCCGAGTGTACCGATTGAACCCCTAAGCTTACCGAAGTTTATAAGCATGGATGCCCCTTCAAAGAATTTTTCTTTTGAAAAAATCCAGCCTGCGGATGCAGAAGGGAAAAACCCCCACTGTTTATCCAGGTCCTCCGAAAATCGGGAAGAACCATCGTATCGACCATTTACTTCAAGAAAATACTTCTCATCGTAATTGTAATTTATTCGTCCGAAGAATCCGGCTAAAGCAAGCTCGCTGGCGCCTGCATTGTTATCCCTTGGTCCCGCGCCCAGGTTTAAATAAGCCTGATCGGGGTTAATAAAGCCGGTTCTTGAAGCACTGAAAAATGAATTTGTAAATTCTTCCGATTGTCCTCCCGCTAATACTTTGAATGTATGATTTCTGACTTTTCCGGTATAAGTGGCCTGTCCCAGATACGTTTTGTAGATATTATCAAAATGAGACTGCCCGAGCGAAGTACTCCCCGGCCAAACGCCTATTTTATCATAACCCTGCGTTGAAACGTTCGGTTGGTAAATGTCAACGTTCTTTACAAAAGATTTAGTGGTGGGATTTCTCGCTTCCCGTGCCCAGTATGCCTCTATTTCCAGGTTTTTTATCGGACGATAGCTGAAGCCCGCACGGGTTAGCAATGTATTGTCCTTTCTTATTGCTGTTCCCGCCGCCTCAGCCATTGCCAAAGGGTTGCGGTTGTTAGTTTGTCCTGCGGTGCCGTACATACCCTCACCATACTTTCCGCCTCCTATAGCCGGCAAGCCGATCGCCTGGCGAATAATGAACTCCGCAGAACCAGTAGAAGGATTTATAGTTGTGCTATTATTATAGCTAAAAACGCCGCTTAACGTTAGTTTATCACTGATCTTAAAATCAGGATTGAAACGGATGTCATATTTTTCATAACTGTTGTTTTCTATTAATCCCTGTTGTTTTAAGTACGTAACAGAAGTAAATACATTCACTCTTTCACCACCAGACACAAGCTGTATGTTGTGGTTGTGCATCAATCCGCTGTTGGTCAACAGAAGATCTAACCAATCGGTATTAATCACATCAAGATTATTCGGGGCTGTTGTTTTATATTTTTCTATAAGCGCCGGCGAATACAAAACGGATGATGGATTACCTGTCCGATTTTGTTCAGCAATATTACTTAGCTCCATATGCTCTATCGCGGATGTGCGTTCTGGTATACCCGTTGCAACTTGTTTAGACACGAAAGAATTGTAGCTTACTTTAAGCCCGATACCTGTTGCTCTTTTTGTTCTTACGAGTATAACTCCATTGGATGCACGAGAGCCATAAATGGCCGTTGATGATGCGTCTTTTAAAATGGTTATACTTTCTATCGCATTAGGATCTATATTATCCAGTGAAGATACTACTCCATCAATAATGATCAACGGATCAGAACCTGCAGAGATACTGCTGATACCACGAATCCTGATCGATGCTGCATCAGCCCCTGGCTTACCACTTTGCTGCTGGACTGTTACTCCTGGTGCAAGGCCTTGTAACAGGTTACTTGTACTTGCTACCTGCCTTCTCGTAAGCGCTTCATTTTTTATAGTAACGACGGCCCCTGTAACCGCAGCCCGCCGCTGAGTTCCATAGCCGACAACCACAACATCAGACAACTGGTTGTTATCAGACAGAAGAGTGACTTGAATCCTATTACTTGTTACCTTAACTTCCTGTTGTAAAAATCCTATACTGGTAATCAACAAAGTTGATCCGGTAGCTGCACTTATAGTAAACTCGCCTGCTGCATTCGTAGCAACACCGTTGCTGCCGCCTTTGATTAACACTGATGCACCTGACAAGGGTTCACCCGATATGTTTGTGATTTTACCGGTTACCTGTAACTCCTGTGCTGATATCCATAAGCTATATAAGCAAAGAATCAACAATAAAAAGGGCTTTCTCATAATCGTGATTTATTATTCCAGAATTGTTTTGGACAAGTGAATATTGTGCAGGTTACCTAAAGGTTTGATGATGTATTACGTGGGCGATAGTTCAAAGTTTTCTAACGTTTTCCAAACCTGATATAAGGCCCTGGGTAAATGGAAGCATCCTTTCCACTTACCGCCTTTCGCAGGAATTAAAACTTCACCAGTACGATTAAGATACCCAAACCATTCGCCGTGTTCCGGATCTTTGAAGTGTTTCCAGGTATAATCATGCACTTTCTCGAACCATTCCAGGCAACGTTCATTACCAGTCATTGTAAACCCTTTGGCAAGTGCTACCAAAGTTTCGAGATGTACCCACCAGAGTTTTTGATCCCATTCTAACTGCTGCATTGGATATCCTTTCACATCCATAAAGTAAAAAATGCCGCCATGTTTTTTGTCCCATCCATACTCGAGCGTATCAAGCATGATGTTACATGCTTTTCTTATCAGTTTCTCGTCTGCGATCCTCTTTCCAAGATCCATTATAAACCACATGGCTTCTATTGCATGCCCCGGATTTATGACTCGCCCTTCAAAAGAATCACAAAAGCTCCCATCCTCGTATACATTCTCCAAAATCAATCCGAGCCCGGGTTGGTAAAAGACTTCCATTACCTCCTTTACTATCGAAGGAATAAATTCATTGACCCGTTCTTCTCCTAATAAGTGTTCCAGTTCAATCGATAAGTTGCACAAGATCATAGGAAGACTGAAGCTCTTCAATTGTCTTGTGCCCGGATAGGCCTTGTTGTAACCTCCTTTCCAATTATGCTGGCGCCTAATGATATTATTAAATGTGTCCAGCGCTATTTTTTTATAGCGATCATTTGGAACCGCTTTGTCTAAAGAAGCAAACGCCATTGAGGCAAAGCAATCACTGAAAATATTATAAGGCTGAATTAGCGGTCTGCCGTCGGCTGTAAGAGAAAAATACCAGTTTCCTTCCTTGTCTCTGCCAAATTTTTCCATAAAGTCGGCGCCGTGTAACGCCATTTCAAGCCACTCTCCTTTTTCTGCTACATGGTTGTACATATAGCTGAAGCACCACACCTCTCTGCCCTGCAGCCACATGAATTTATCCGTATCGTAAACAGAACCATCTCTATTTAAACACGTGAAATACCCTCCATTTTCCGCATCTTTACTGTTCCGAAGCCAAAAGGGGAGAATATTATTTAATAACTCATTCTTATATTGAACGGCCAGCAAACTAAGTCTCTCACTAACTATAAATGAATTTTCTATGCTTAATAGTGGAATAGACATTTTAATTTATCGGCAGTTTGGGAATAGAAGTGATAATATTTTTTACAATTATTCTCAAACTTAATTAAAATTTTTAATTAGTTTCAAGTTAATTCAAATTTTATCAGGAACTATGCATCAATCGCTCATAGAAGTTTTTTCAGATGGTAATTCATCAGGGGTAGCTTATAAGAATAAATATCTTAAAAGAGCTATTATCACCCATCTGGATAGTGTATCAAATGCAACAATAGCAGACTTAAGTAAAGAATTAAATATCAGTACTCCTAAAATTATCAATCTCATTAACGAGTTGATTAACGATGGGTTGATCTGTGATCATGGAAAAGTAGACTCCACTGGCGGCCGAAGAGCAAGCATGTACGCCCTTGCGTCGGAAGCTGGTTTTTTCATGGGGGTTGACGTGAAAAAATACACAATTAATATAGGCTTACTTGATTTCAAAAAAAACCTGGTATCAATTAAAGAGGATATTCCCTACACGCTTGAAAATAGCCATGAGGCATTTGAATCACTGATTGTAGTCATCGAAGATTTTATAGCTCAGTTATCCATACGCAGAGAAAAAATATGGGGCATGGGAATTAATCTTTCAGGCCGCATCAATACTGAAAATGGCTATAGCTACAGTTTTTTTCATTTCCACGAAGAACCCCTTGCTATCACTCTTAAAAAACGTTTTGGCATAAATATATTTTTAGAAAATGATTCCCGGGCAATGGGGTATGGAGAGTTTTGTTTGGGAGAAGTAAGCAATGAAAAAAATGTCTTATTCGTGAATCTCGACTATGGAATCGGCCTGGGCATTCTCATTGAGGGAAAAGTCTATTATGGCAAATCGGGATTTAGTGGCGAGTTTGGGCATATACCATTCTTTAATAATGAAATTTTATGCCATTGCGGGAAAAAAGGATGTCTTGAAACGGAAGCTTCAGGGAATGCGCTCATAAGATTATTCAAGGAAAGGATACTGGAAGGGTCCTCATCTCAGTTGGTGAATACTGATGGAAATCTGGAACAAATAAAACTCAATGAAATAATTGGAGCTGCCCAAAACGACGACATGCTGTCTATAGAACTTATTGCGCAGCTTGGAGATAAAATTGGGAAAGGACTTGCTGTCTTGATAAACATCTTTAATCCGGAATTAGTGATACTCGGAGGCACCCTTGCACAAACAGGAGATTTAATCAGGTTACCAATAAAAAGTGCATTAAATAAGTACTCATTGAGCCTGGTTAATAACGACACTAAGTTAAAGATGACTAAGCTGGGTGAAAAAGCAGGAGTGATCGGAGGATGTTTAATTGCAAGAAATAATATGTTTTTGAACCGTCCCACGGAACAGTAAAAATTGCTTTACTATTAAAAAATATTCAATAAAAACACGCTGCATTAAATGGCAATAGTTTCAACAGGACAGACAGCAGTAACCGGGAATGGCGTCCAGCAAAAAACTAATTATACCCCCGCACTTTTTTCACTGGCGGTGTTATACTTTATGATGGGTTTTATTACCTGCCTTAATGATACACTTGTTCCCTTTTTTAAGAAGGGGTTTAGCCTGAGTTATTCTCAATCTTCACTGGTGCAGTTTTATTTTTTCCTTACTTACGGAATCATGTCAATCCCGGCGGGGAAAATTGTAGAAAAAATTGGCTTTAAAAACGGGATGGTATTGGGGTTTTCTATTGCGTCATTCGGAGCATTACTTTTTTATCCCGCTTCGATCTGGCATCAGTACTATCTGTTTTTATCTGCATTATTCATACTTGCCATTGGAATTGTTGTATTACAGGTTGCCGCTAATCCATACATAACAGTGCTTGGACCTGCAAAGACAGCATCTTCAAGATTAGCACTGATCCAGGGAGTAGGATCGGTCGGCACCACCGTTGCCCCTATTTTTGGTGCATATTTTATTCTTTCCCGTCTACAGGCCTCCGATATACAGAGTGAGGCAGTAAGGTATCCTTACCTGGGCATTGCGGCCTTGTTAATCCTAATCGCTATCGTTGTTTTTAAACTCTCATTGCCTCCAATCAAAACGTCACCTTCTCAAAATTCATCATCATCGCCAAAACGACGCAGTATATTTTCTTTCAGAAACCTCAATTATGGCGCAGTGGGTATTTTCATGTACGTGGGTGCTGAAGTTGCGATTGGAACCTTTCTGACTAACTACATAGCAGACACATTACATATTACCGACAACAATGCGAATACTTATGTAGCTTTTTACTGGGGAAGCATGCTGGTCGGGCGTTTGATAGGTTCCTATCTTCTTCAGAAATTAAAGCCACATAATGTGTTAGGTTTTTGTGCTCTAATGGCAATTGTGCTGATAATCATTTCGGTAAATAGTTCCGGGAATTTGGCTGTATGGACGATGATACTTGTTGGATTGTTTAACTCAATCATGTTTGCGACAATTTTTTCTCTGTCGGTTAATGGGCTTGGTGAATATACCACGCAGGCATCGGGCATATTATCTACGGCCATTGTAGGGGGTGCCATAGTATCGTATGCACAAGGATTGATCAAGGATAACTTCGAGTGGCAGATAGCATTCTTACTACCACTTTTTTGTTATGCATATATTTTATTTTATGGATTAAATGGATATAAATCAAAATCTCACCAACAGTAAAAAGCCTCACCCTGCATGAACAGAAAAAAGTTTATTGAAATGATAGGAATGGGCGCGGGAGCTTCACTCACCAGCTTTCCGGATGTGTCACTTATTACGACTGATAAGGCTGATGAAAAATTCAAACAAACCAGAACGCAATTATCTGCAGATCTTATTATCGCAGGAGCTGGCATCGGCGGATGCGCTGCAGCTATGTCGGCATTAAAAAATAATTTATCTGTAATCCTCACGGAAGAAACAGATTGGATCGGCGGTCAACTTACGCAGCAAGGAGTACCTCCCGATGAACATCCCTGGATTGAAACACATGGCGCAACTGCACTATACCGGCATTTCCGAAATCAGGTACGGGAGTATTATAGGAATAATTATCCTCTTACCGAAGCTGCTCTAAAAACTAAGTACCTGAACCCTGGGGATGGAGTAGTCTCTCAATTGTGTCATGAACCACGTGTTGCCTTAGCAGTACTTTATACAATGCTTGCCCCTTATATCAGTTCAGGAAAGTTGACCCTTTTGCTCGAGCATAAAATAGTGGCTGCTGACGTAACCGGCAGCAAGGTGAAATCGCTAAAGGCTTTTAATGAACCAAGCGGTAAAGAAGTAATATTAAGTGCTCCGTTCTTCGTTGACGCAACGGAGTTAGGAGATCTGCTACCATTAACCGGAACAGAGTTCGTCACAGGAACTGAATCCAAAAAGATAACAGGTGAATTGCATGCACCTGAAATAGGAAATCCGGATAATCACCAGGCCTTTACTGTTTGTTTCGCTATGGATTATGTTCCAGGTGAAGATCACACTATTGATAAGCCATCTGAATATTCATTCTGGAGTAATTATGTTCCGGCAATGAAACCTTCGTGGCCAGGAAAGTTATTGCAGCTCCTTTACCCAAAACCTTCCACACTTGTTCCTACGCCTTTGGGCTTTCATCCGGAGGGCGTTAAAACAGGTGACTCTCTGAATTTGTGGAACTATCGCAGAATCATAAGCAAGAATAATTTTCAAAATGGAATCTATAGAGGAGATATAACAAATGTTAACTGGCCCCAAAATGATTATACTTTAGGGAACCTGATAGGAGCAAATAAAAAAGACTTTACCCATCACGTTGACAGGGCCAAGCAATTGAGCCTGTCACTACTTTATTGGTTACAAACCGAAGCACCGAGAGCAGACGGTGGCGTGGGATGGCGGGGTCTGCGTTTAAGGAGAGATGTCATGGGCACCAACGATGGACTTGCAAAATATCCTTATATCCGTGAATCCCGCCGGATTAAGCCTTTATTCACTATTAAAGAAGCAGATGTAGGAGTAGCTAACCGCGAACTCGTTTATGGGAAGGAAGCTGCTAAAAAAAGCGCCGACTACTATGACAGTGTCGGTATTGGTAGTTACCATATCGACCTGCATCCAAGTACAAAGGGAGATAATTATATCGACTTCAATTCTTTGCCTTTCCAGATCCCGCTCGGCGCACTAATCCCTGAAAGAATGGAAAACCTCTTGCCGGCAAATAAAAACATTGGAACCACACATATCACCAACGGATGCTACCGCTTGCATCCTGTGGAATGGAATATTGGAGAATCTGTCGGACTGTTATGTTCCTATGCTTTGAAAAATAATGTTATCCCAAGAGCGGTTCGTGAGAATAAAGGCTTGCTTAATTCATTTCAAACCTTTATTCAGAAGCAGGGAATTGAAATAAAATGGCCTCACTGAATTACTGGTTGAATTATTTTCAACCTAAGATTTAGGCAGGTGAAAATGATCTTATACTGAATAAAATAATTACGAATTTTTTTTTTTAGCTCCTGTCAGCTTGCATTCAATCTTAACACAAGTTAGTTATGTCTATAACAAAAATAAAGCTGGCCATTTTGATTAGTTTCTTATTGTTTGTGTGTCTTGCTTTTTCACAGTCAGAGATAAAGTCGCCCGTAAGAATATTGTTTGTTCCACTTGATGACCGCCCACCCTGCTTGCAGTTTACACAGAAGATGGCTTTGATTGGCGATGTAGATCTTATTTCACCGCCGAATGATCTTCTTGGCAGGTTCACAACTCCAGGACAATCTGATAAGATTATTGCCTGGTTGCAGAACCAGGATCTTAAGTCGTTCGATGCTGCGATCATTTCGCTTGATATGCTTGCTTACGGTGGGCTTGTAGGATCAAGAACACATAGTGTTAATACGGAACAGGCGCTAATGCGGATTGACTTTTTGCGTGGAATGCGTAAGAAATTTCCGCGTTTGAAGATATACGCCCAAAGTGTAATCATGCGATTGGCACCGACTGCTGATGGTCAGAACGAGGCCTATCGGGCTGATCTTTCAAAATGGGCCGAAATATCTGTAAAAAATGACGAGAAGTCTAAAGCTGAAACGAAACAATTGGCAGCAACAATTCCGCGGGCAAGTCTGCTAAATTATAAAGAAGCACGGAGACGGAATTTACAGGTTAACCTGAAAGCAGTAGAATTTATTCGCTCTGGTGTTTTTGATTACCTGATACTATCACAGGACGATGCAAAACCCGTAGGAATACATGTGACAGACCGACTAAAATTACAGGAAGAAACTAAGCGACTGGGATTAAGCGAGAAGATCGCTATTCAGCCCGGAGCCGATGAAGTGTCAATGCTTTTATTAAGCAGGGCACTTAATCAGTTTCATAAACTTGCTCCGAAGATCAAGGCTTTCTATTCATCAGATCTCGTCGCAAACAGGGTAATGCCTTTCGAAGATAAACCGCTGAAAGAAACAGTGAGCTTCCATATAAAAGCCACGGGCTCCCTGGAAGTACAGGCAGAAACAGAAGCAGATCTTTTTTTTTATGTCTTTGCCTCACGAAATGATTCAGGACGAGCAGAACATTTTGCCGACGAAATCGAAAAAAAGATACAGGACGGCAAGAAAGTTATGATTGCAGATATTGATCCTGTTGGTGATGTACAGGGAGGTGATTCAACATTCACAAATAAATTGATTCAGCGCAGACTTGTTCCTGAATTTAATAGCTATGCGTCGTGGAATACTGCTGCAAATACTATAGGCACCACCCTTCCCCAGGGCATCATATTTAATGTGGCTGAAAAGAAATTACTGAGCGAAAAATCTACCGCTGCCCGTATCTGGACTGCTCAAAACTGGTTCACTTTTCATCGTGTAGTAGACGATTATTATTACCATGGATTAAAAAGATTACAGATCAATAAACATTTTGATCAGAATAAATTAAGCTCAAAAACATTAGACGATAAAAAAAATGCAGAAGTGGAAGCGCTCGGAACAAAGCTAATGCTGGAATCGTTTTACGAATTTTCTAAACTATATTTGGACAGGCTGCCCAACAGCAGGCAAAGGGAAATAAATTGTCAGCAGCCATCCGACTTTACTTTTAAGCTGCCCTGGAACAGAACCTTTGAGGCTGAAATAAACTTTGTTTTCAATTGCAGCACATTATAGCGTGACTGAAAATGAATCGCATTTAAACTGGCAAGTAGAATCATGTTAGGTAGGTGTAAAATAGCGAGACTAGTAGTATTTGCAAAGCAACGAATCCAATTATCTTTCTGAATATACATGAAGGGTTCGCATAGCTGCAATTTTATATGTCAATAAAATAATGACACCGCATGATACTAAAGTCTATTTACTGTAATATATTGTCTCGCATTCTCTTTCGTAGGTAAACTTTTAGTACGATACTTGAAAAAACTACCTTCAATATGATATAATGACGTAGATCCTTTTTTATCAGCTTATTAATCACATTGCCAGCAATGTTACGGCTGATACAATAAGTTTTGAAGTGTATTAAAGCTCTTACCGCCTAAGAAAAATTCCGTAGGAAAGATAGTACCAGGCGTTCGTAAAAAAAGGATTGCAATTCGGCGCGTTTTATCTAAGGGATTTAGATGGACATTTTTCCGAACTGTATGTTCGCGATTCGGGTGATAGAAGAAACAGGAGACACTAACTTTTCTATCAAAGGATTCAGAAAGCTCGTGCACAGTTTTATCGCTTCATGAAATAAAAAAACTTTAAACGATTCCAATGAAAGATAGCAGATATTTTCCCAGCCAAATTAAAAGTCTTTGCTTTGCAGTTCTTCTGCTTAGTCGATTTTTACTTTATTCCCAAGTTACTGCTTACCCTGAACCGGACGGTTTTCAATCGTCTCCAGAGTACGAGGTTATGGTAAATGGAAAGAAAAACTTTGTTTATTACTCTCCTGTTCCTGCAGCTTACTGTTCTTTTGATATCAATGGACCTGTCGACATTGTCATTAAGGTCCGGAGAGATGTAAAATGGGTGGATGTCCGTCCACGCTCGGCAGGTATACATGTTCGCTTTAAAGACAGTATTATACAGCTAAGATTAGCGAAACCACAACAATTGAGCATTGAACTCAATGGCAGTATTAAAAACCCGCTCTTTCTCTTCGCCAATGCACCTGATATACATAAACCAGAAAAAAACGATAAGAATGTGATCTATTTCGAAGCTGGTAAAATTCATTACCCCGGTGTTATAGACTTAAAAAGCAATCAAACTTTGTATATCGAAGGTGGTGCTGTTGTATTAGGTGTTATTAAGGCAAAAGGTGCTAACAACATCAAGATTGCAGGACGAGGTGTAATCGATGGTACTTATAATAATCGCTTTAGTGATTCACTCGTAAAGAAATCCAAAGATGATACTTCCTTACTCCGAACGCTGAAGGGAAAGTATCATCGGTTTATGGAATTTGTTGATTGTAGTAACGTAACTATTGAAGGCATTACCCTACACAATAGCACAACGTGGCAGATTGTTCCCATCAACTGCACCAATGTTCACATTAAAAACATTAAAATCATCAGTGACCAGGCCAGTGATGATGGGATTGATATCGTTCGGAGTAAAAAGGTGACGATCGAAAATTGCTTTATCAGGACCAAAGATGATAATATAGTGATAAAAGCTCACCTGGATTATCCAAAAACAATATCGGTGGATAATGTACTGGTAAGCAATTGCATTTTATGGAATGCTTTGTGGGGTAACGCTATTGAAATTGGCTTTGAGTTGAATGCAGCCGAAATTAAGAATATCATATTTAGAAACATTGATATCATTCATGTGGAAGCCGGAGCTGCTCTAAGTATTCATAATGCAGGATCAGGACATGTAAAAAATGTACGTTTTGAAGACATCCGAATAGAAGATGCCCGACAGAAACTTTTTGACTTTGCTATTTTCCGGTCGGTATACTCAGAAGACGGCACACGCGATCCTGAAGTAAGAAAGCGTTTCTACTTGAATGGCGCCTGGGATGGAGTGCTATCTGTTCCTGCCGATAAAAAGGATCATCACGCTACATACAGGGGTCAGATCAGTAACATACTTTTAAAAAATATAAAAGTGATTGACGGCCTTTTTCCCTTCTCTGTCTTTTACGGCTTTGATGCCCAGCACCCGGTAAAAGATGTCGTAATTGAAAACCTGGTTGTGCATGGAAAAAAAATTCAGCGCCTTGCCGCTGCAAAATTATACCAGGAAAATACTGGAAATATCTTATTACGATAATATATTTAATCGATTTCAATAAAAAGAGTTCCTTTAAATCATGTCTGGCAACAGGTAGCCGGCTGTAACCCCAAATTGGATTTCTTCAATTCCATGGTGCATTCTGACACCATTTTTTCAGCTTCGCATCAATGGACTCTGGAAGTATTTTCGGTCAAGTGTTATGTACTTTAATAAGTTCAAATTCCCCGATAAACGGTGGCGCAGCCTTAGTATCGTCGTAATCGTAGAAATGATACTCCATCCACTTTCGTGTTGTAGTGTGCCAGGTGAGATCTTAAGAAGCTTTCTTACTTCATGTGATTTCATCCATTTTTAGAGACAGTTGCTATTTGAGATCTAAAAGCAATCAATAACTCATTCAATAATTGCCTTTTAAACTGCCGTAAATCATCAACGGTTATAAGTTGATGCGCAAAGATTTTCTGAGGATAATTATCCTGAGCATTTTTTCTAAATGTTTGTTCCATACCACACAAGTTTCACATTCACTAATAAACATCAGAGGATGCTAATTTATTTTATAAAATTATACTCCCCTTTAATAAAACAAAATAAAAAAGATTAAGAAATTGATCTCCGATCTTTAAACAACTCCTGAATTACTGGCCGAAATTTTTGTTTGGCCAAAATTCAAGATCGATGTTAATACAGTTTGGTTACCTATATTTCCGGACCGATTGGGTATCAATGCTAATATTTCAGAATTAAATTTGCTGATCGCTGAGTCTAATTCATCTTCATTTTCGGGTTTAATTTTTTTCTGCTGATAACGATCAGGGATTCAATTTTGCAAAAACTATTCCTGCAGCAAAAGATTGAATGAATCCATATAGAAGCCAGGTGAGGCTCATTTTTAATGATATGTCCATAGCGCTAAATGTCATCCACAAAACAGGGATCATGGCTACAACCCCATATACCAGCGCCACTTCTATAGCCTTTAATAAAATATTTCCCTTAAATATATTTTTGTAACGCTCCCAGAACCATTTTAGGGCAATACTCAGCACAAGTGGATGTACAAAATACATCCAGTCCAATTTACCAGCCGATCTGAATACAGGACTAAAATATTCTTCAGATAAAGCAGGAAAAAAATAAATGGAGAAATATAACATTGCAAAGCTTAACAGTAGTAGTACAACGGTGGAAATAAGGACAGATATTATAACTTTTTTCATTATACTTTAAGATAAGGGTTTGAAGATTCGATAGAGTTTTACAGAACCGATCGAAGCATAAGTTTAAACTGCACTTTGATTTCCTGTTCTACCTTGATTAATCCAGCGAGTTTTCTGGGTGGGATTAATTTAAAGTCAGAAAACAGCACTGTCGCATTTCCTATAAGATGAAGAAATCCGCCCTGATGATTGAGTACTGTGTAATCAATTTCTATTTTCTTTGTAACCCCGGCCAATAGAATTTCAACCTGTCCCTTTACTGTTTGGTTCGGCGTGTTTTGTTGAATATATCCAAGCGTTAGTAAATTGATTTTCATGTAAGCATTGTCATCTGCCTTCAATGCTTTTTTGAGGTCGGCGGTGATGTGATTTTCATGGCAATTGAAACGATTGATATTGATAGTAAGCCCGCCCCTGGCAATAACTGGTTCGTGATCTCCATGGTTTTTGTAAAATAGAATAGTATCATGGTTCAGGTACTCACCAATATCACACTTAAAAGCACTGACATTCGTTTTTCCTTCGATACGCAGGCTGCTCGTATTGTCAATTACCCATTTTTCAACTGAAACGCCTTCCGGATCAAAAAATAATAAACTGAAAATGACTGCCAGTACTGATTTCATGATTTTACTGGTTGACGAGTTTTTTGCGGACAAAGGCCAGGCTGTTCAACCTGACCTTTGTTTTGTTATGTACAGGACAAAACTTTTTAAAAGCCAACTACTGCTTCAACAACATAACCGTTGAATTTGCCCGAGCTGCGGTAATCACTAGATGGAAAGTCTTTGTAATTCTGAATCACGTATTCACCTTTCATCAGAATGTTTTTAGTTAAAAACCAGCCGGCTACTGCTGCAAATCGGTTAATATTTACGTCATCAGTATAGGTAATGGCAGTAGTATTTGCCAATCTTGCATTGACGGAATTGTAGCGCATGCCGGCATAAACATTTTCTTCAGTGCCTAACCTGTAAATTGCCTCCACGGCATATTGGTTTGCATTTCTGCTGGCGATTTCAGTTTTTGTTCTCCCCTTAACAGTTTCATAAGTACCGAACAATTCAAGTCCGCTGACTTTCAGAAAACCGTTCAGCATCACTGCATCCACTTTTTTGCTGAAGCCCGGGTTGAAACGACCGGAAAAAGCAATAGTGGAACCGGAGGGAAGAGTAGCGCCCGATGGTGCTTTTTCCATTACATTCTGGTAGTTGGATCCAGTGCGGTCACCGCCATACATAGTGAGGCCGCTTGCTGCAGAACTGCTGTTGTGATAATAGCTTCCGGAAAAACGAACTCTCACGTTATTCGATAATTGTTTATCAATCCCGCCCTTTAAATATAAGGAAGGCGCTCTTTTGGTATTGGCATCCTGGGGAGTTTTGACTACAGAGTCCACATTACCTTTAAGCATGCCGCTGGTAATACCGACCATTCCGAATAAACCATTCTTTTTCAGATAAACTTCTCCACCGATTTCAGTTGCGAATGCATCCATAATATAGCTTTCCATAAATGGATTGTACATTGTCTGGCCACCATCTGATCTGCGGAAATGTGCATCTCCATAGTTTATTTCCATGTGTCCGATTTTTATGGTTGTCATTTTCATCAGATCATCCCAGAACTGGCCCTTGAAAGGCAGTTTGTCAAATTGAATGTATCCTCCTTTTACCCACGTCTCATTGTGGTGGCGGGAAGAAAGATAAGTCTCAAGATTCAAACGGATTCCATCAGCCAATTGCACATCCAGATTCAGGTTGGCTTGTGCCGTCATGAAACCGGCTGCAAGTGGATACAATCTATTTGTGGTCTCGTAGTTAATTGCTCCTTTGTTTTTGTGTTCTAAATTTTGAAATTGCTGGGTAAATCCTGCGCCAAAGCGAAACCTTAGCCCTTCAAAAGCTATCGAATCGGCTTGTTTGGAGGTTTCAAAAACATTGATCCCCGCTTTATCATAAGGTCTCCAATAAGACGGCCGTAAATAAACTTCTTTTAAGTTCTGAGCCACCGTTGTGAGTGGCAGTAGAGCCCCCAGGAGCAGCACGAGTGTAACCGTGTATAAAAAAATATTCTTTTTCATTTTGTGATTTTTAAATATCGTTTTGGTGTTAACTATCGAACAATTTGTGTGGTGAATGAAATAGAAATGTCATCGCCGGTTTTAACAGCTCCCATCATGAATGAAGGAGGTTTAACATTGTACTCTGTCATCTTTATCTTCTTTGTTCCGGTAGCGGTGAAACTTTTATCTGCCTGATTGAATGTAACATCAACGACGATGTTTGTTTCGCGCGTAGTACCTGCTACTGTCAACTTTCCCAGGGTATTAATTTGGAAGGTGGTTGCATTTTGTCGTGAAACAGTTGCTGAAGAAAGGACAAAACTTATGTTTTTAGCTGAGCCTGTTTTCAATGCTTTATATGCATTTTTGTCCATCGCACTTTTGCCACTTTTAAGGCTTTCGGCTTCAATCGTAAATTTTAAGGCCGTTAAGCCAAGGATATTGTCATTATTGCCCATCCCTAACAAAACCTCAACATGCCCTTGGTCTGACTTCATTTCCCAATCGTGTAATGAGGATGTTCCCTTTATTAATACAGTTACGTTTTGTGAACGAAATTTTACAGCGGTAACTTTCGGTTTAACCAAAAAAGACAGTATGGTTGTTAGCAGAACAAGAAATACCAGATGGACGCTAATTCGTCGAAAATATGACATAATAAAATTTTTTAAATGAATAGTCGATGGAAAAGAATGGTTAAAATATTCTCCACAAATTTACTGTCCGATTAAAAGTATACTTATGACTGGTAGCTGCAGATAACATGAGTATTATCACCCATAATAATTGCTAATGTCAATATTCGTTGAACATAAGTTCCAATTTAATACGCTGATGCAGATAAACCATGAGTTTTATAAAAGTCAGGATAGCAATAGGAAACGTCGCTATTATCAGAAATCATTTTGTCTATAACGGAAGGTTTGATTTTCGAAGGATAATTTTAACCAGAAACAGAGTAAGCTTCAAAAATGCAGAAGCGCTAACATTTAAAAAAAGAGTAAGCTCTTTTTCAAAAGGATGCAGAATAGATAGCTTACCCATTTCCTTTAGCTTTCCAATATAAAGAAGCCCCGGTAATGATGATGACTCTTATAAAAGAAAGTGACTAATGAAGAAGTGTATTCGTATTTTAATTGCGATTTGATAGTTGATCGTCTTTTACCCAAAAAGCATCTTCCCAAATACCTGAACAAATTGGTTGGGCTTCCAACTGCTGAAAAATGGCATCTAATTGCTCTTGTGAAAGTGTTTTTTCGAGGTGCTTAAATAGTATACGCTCTTCAAATCGGATATGGCGGTCTATGAAATCGGCCAGTATTCCAATAGTTATTCTATCCGGGTGATGGTTTATGGACAGAATTAATTCGCGGATATCATTGTGTTCTCTCTTTAACTGTATTGCCATCTTATGATCAGCATCCATATACTGTAAAAGTATAGTCTCTTCCTGCTGAAAATGCGATTTTATATGCTGCTTCCAATACCAGATACAAAAACTGCTCAATATTTCTATTGCAGTATTATTGTGCAATCCCTGCCGTAATTTCCATACGAACAATAAGCCATCGTGATGTTCACGGGAAAGGGGCGCTAATTGTTTTGAACGTCTTATGGGTTTTATTTTGCTATCCATGCTTAAAATTAATTGTAGTTAGCTTAGGCGGGCATGACAATTGTTCGAAATCGAGTTGATTTTTATCAGTTCGCTAAGACGGTTAAGAATGTCTGAAACAATACTCCAAACCGCTGTCGGGCTATTGATGAAACGTCAGATGCGAAACGTGAGAATTTCACCTCTCGCTTTCAATTCCCATGATTGTTTGCTCCATATTTGAGTTGACATAACATTAGTTATACCTTCCATGAAAGGATTTCTCCAGACTTTCCCGATGTTTGGGATGAGCTATACTTATCAATGCCCTTCCTCGTTGCTTTAAATTTTTCCCAAATAAATTTACAATGCCATACTCTGTTACTACCCAATGAATATGGCCTCTTGTGGTAACAACACCTGCGCCTTCTTTTAAAAACGGTACTATTCGTGATTGCCCTTTTGAAGTTATAGATGGTAATGCAATAATGGGTTTTCCATCTTCGGACAAAGAAGCTCCCCGGATGAAATCCATCTGACCGCCAATTCCTGAATATTGATAAGTTCCAATTGAATCAGCACACACCTGTCCGGTAAGGTCAATTTCGATGGCACTGTTTATGGCTGTGGCCCTTGGGTTCTGTCTTATTACACTTGTATCATTTACATAAGCAATATCCATAACACGCATTGCAGGATTATCATGTACAAAATCATATAACTTCCTGGTACCTGCCATAAAACCCGTAACAGACCGTCCTACATTTAATTTCTTCAGGCTATTATTAATAATTCCTTTTTCTAAAAGCGGGATGATACCATCAGATAACATTTCGGTATGAATACCAAGGTTCTTATGATTGTACAGATTTTGCAACACCTGGTCCGGAATACTTCCAATGCCCAGTTGGAGCGTAGCGCCATCTTCAATGAGTGATGCGACGTTTTTCCCTATTTGAGCAATCGACTCATTGGTTTTAGAGGAATAGTCAATTTCCGGCAGATCGATTTCCAACCAAACCAATGCATTAATTTTTTTAACATGAACGAAACCATCACCATGGGTGCGTGGCATCATTGGATTTACTTGTGCAATAACCAATTTAGCAGTTTCTACAGCAGCTTTTGCAATATCAACCGAAGTCCCCAATGAACAATAGCCGTGAATATCAGGAGGTGACACCTGTACCAGTGCAACATCAATTGGCAAAATGTTCTTTCTGAATAATTGTGGTATCTGGCTGAGAAATACTGGCACGTAATCTCCGTCATTACTATTTACTACAGATCGTGTATTTGCCGAAACAAATAGTGAATTAAAGAAAAAACTTTTTCTGTATTCCGGTCTATCAAAATCGATATCTCCAAGATTAGTAATGCTCACCAGTTCTACACTTCTTAATTCATTGTACCTTTTTTGTAAGGCTTGTACTAAACATATAGGAGTGGCAGCACTGCCATGAATAAATACTCTGTCTCCCGTTTTGATTAATTCTAATGCTTCGTCTGCCGATCTATATTCAATCATCCTATTTTTTTTAGCCACTTTAAATCTGATGGCACTAAATGTAAATTGAATTCAGTTTAATGAGGCTTCATTCATTTTCTTATATAAGCTCAATGCTGTGGGGAAGAGAATATTATTCTCCAAATGCACATGATGATGCAGGTCGAATTCGAAAGCCTGTAACGATGAGAGGCTTAACCGGTATGTGGTACACGCATCAGTTGGAGGCGTATAATTATTAGTCAGATCCCTGATTTTTTCCAGCAAACGTCCCGCATGATCATGCTCTCCTTCCAATACTGTTATCGGGGATTGTAAATATGAAGTTTCTCTATTCGGTTGTTCATTTTTAGTTATGGATTTTTCAAGTGCTTTGATACGGGGAAAAAGAACAAGTTCTTCTTTTTCCATATGCTCTTTCATTTCTTTCTGCACTGCAGCAAATGTTTCTAATACCTTGAGCATCTCAGGATGCCTTTGCCCGTGTTTGAACGCAACTTTCTGCACGTATTCGAAGATCGAAGGCATTTGCTGTTTGACGTATGCGTGATGAGTTATTACAATATAGTCAACAAGCTGCGATAGCGACATCTTACTAAAATCCAGCCCGATGTCACCGCTCATTGTAATATTATCAAGTTCAGAAATAATCTGCTCGACGGGTACCTTGCTTTCTGTGCAGGCCTGTTGTAATGAACGCTTACCCTGGCAACAGAAATCAAGATTGTATTTTTCAAACACGGAAGCAGTCTTGTAATTTGCGTTAACAATTTGAGCCAGGCTTTTAGTTCTTAATTCAGTCATGGTATACATTTTACAGTGATGCAATTTGTTTATAAATCTTTTCCTTTAAACGCTCTAACTGCCAACCAAAGTGGCAGTAGCATCCAGATAAGCATGACACCCATAGTGTATATCATGCCTAAGGGGCTGCCAAAAAAATCTCTATATAAGGCGCCGGTATAACCCATGAGTGCACTTACGTCCATTTTTAGCATGATAAAAATTCGTCCCAGATCAATTGGGTTGAGAGATGACAAAAGCAGGGTTAGTTTCTCTAATGGGTATTCACTGAAGGCAAAAATTACCATCAATACCAAACCATCATAAATCAATGCAAAATAAAACCAAAGCAATAGGGCCGATCCAATTCCCCGTGCCTTATCCCTGGCTTTGATGGAAGCAAAAAAAGAAATTGAAGTAAATATCATTGTTAATGCAGTCCCGGTAAACAACATCGCCATACCAGTTTCATCAAATGAATAAATAAGTACCGGGATGCCGACCCCTGCGAGGAAAGAAGTGAGTAATGATAAACTCACGCCACTATATTCGCTTAACAATATTTTTGTCCGGCTCATAGGTTGAGATAACATCAGTTCAATAAACTCATAGGAGTTATAATAATGTATCGTTGCGAATATGAGGCTGATCAATGGCACAACTATCAACACAATATTTAATAAGCTAAGCATGGCCTTGCTGCTATTCTCCTCCATACTGAATAGGCTCATGGAAATAAGGAAAAGAAATAAGGTATAGCCTATAACTACCTTACTTTGGAAAATATCATACAGAACATACCGCGAAAGTTTTAACATACAAATTATTTTATGAGCTCTCCTTTATCATTGCTAATGCATCATCACTCCGTAAAATATTTAATTTCTCATTTTTCATGATCCGTGAGATAGCCTTTCCCAGCCTGATTTCTCCTGTTTCATCCTGCAGGGTCTGCATATCTTTTAAGAATTGCATTTTACCTTCCTGCAAATACATGATATGGGTAGTAAGATCATCAAGATCACTTAGGATATGTGATGTAATCAGTATTAATTTTTTTTTATTTTTTTCGGCAATGATCTTCTCTTTTAATATTTCTGATGATAAGGGATCGAGCCCGGCTGTTGGTTCATCCAAAATCAATACATCGGGGCTGAAAAGAAATGCCAGTGCAGCACTTACTTTTTGCCGTGTACCGCCCGACAGCGTCCGCATAGGTTTATCGTAGATAGCAGAAAGGTGAAATTTCTCCACCAGGTCGTTATCCAGATCTTTATATTCCTTTCCACGGATATGTTTCAGCATATTAAATAACTGTCCAACTTTCAGGTTGTCAGGATAGCGGCCAATCTGTGGCATATAGCCGATATTTCTTCTGTATTCAAAATCCCCATTGATAGCAGTACCATTAAAATATATCTTACCACTATCCGTTTTTACCATTCCCAGTATGATTTTTATCAGCGTGGTTTTTCCTGAACCATTTGGTCCGATAAGCGATATGACCTGTCCCTTGGTGAAAGAAGCTGACACATCATCCAGAACCTGAAGTTTTTTAAATCTTTTCTTTATTTGCTCAATCCTGATCATAATTTATTCGGCTTTATCATTGGCTTTTTATCAATAAGATTTTCCGGTGTCAGGCTGGGGATGGCTTTTTCGGCTTTATCCAATAGTGATACCATAAAACTTCTTAAAAGCATTAATGAATTCGGATTTTGTTCAACTATCATTGAATACAAACTAACAGGATGGTAGGGTATATCACCAATCCCATCCTTGTTCATATCATAGCCAGCATAATTATCCCAATAGTTATTGTAAAACCTATTTAGCGATACCGAGCCATTGGTTGCTATATCAAATGAATTACCATAGAAATTGTTATGGTGAAAAGTATTATCCTCACAACTGGACTGTACTTTCACTGCCCAGCCATTTCCTTTAAAAATATTATTTCCAATTTCAATACGGCTGCTGCCTTCCATATTTATTGCCACCGTATTTTGAATGAATGTATTGTTTTCAATTTGACTATCTGAAATATCCTTCAATAAAATTCCATAAGAGCTGGCTCCCCAATTTTTTTCAAACACATTGTTTTCCATCCTTACATTTTTGGTGTACATCACCGCTACACCCGCGCCATTAGCTCGAAATATATTACTGAGATAAGAATTATCATGAGAGAACATAAAGTGTAGTCCATACCGTACATTATTTTCACTCAGATTTTTTTTGATAGTCGATTGGGTGACAAATTCCAGATAGATACCATCCCGGTGCCCCTGGATTGAATTATTCTCAATCATTATGTTCCCGCACTTCCACATGTGTATGCCATTGCCGGATAAATGTTCTGATTTGCTATTGCCGGTTATAGTATTGTTTCGGATGGTAGAGTTGACGGTATTAGCCACATGAATAGCAAAGGAGGTATTAGTAATGATGTTGTTTTCAATATTTATACTGGATGCATCAATTATTTTTATGGCGGCATAATCGTTCATTGATGAATATCCGGCATTCACAAAATGAATGCCCCTGATTAATATAT
>Ga0136634_10000140_pt1 | contig 35390 bp, 27 predicted proteins | sample AntDrymUQ8332106_2_FD_104654 | JGI IMG/M metagenome (GOLD analysis project Ga0136634, IMG submission 104654) | Polar desert sand microbial communities from Dry Valleys, Antarctica - metaG UQ833 (21.06) | ecosystem: Environmental > Terrestrial > Soil > Desert | place: Antarctica: Dry Valley... | reverse complement strand
TCCCTATCTTTGCGCCCCGGCAGGTCTTACACGACCAGCTCCTGCTGAACTCCCCCAGGGTCGGAAGGCAGCAAGGGTAGGCGGTTGTAGCGGTGCGATGTAAGTAATCTGCCGTTTTTTTTTGCCTCCCCCAAACGGGCTTGCTCCAATTCACTCTCGGATTCGTTCATACAACATTCCTCAATCGATTCATTTGTTTTATATCTTCGCCATCCTGGTTATAAATCCTGGAACTTAATTATTTATCAAACCCGCTCAGGTCCATCATCATGGATTGGGAATAAAAATATAATATGAAATTTTTTATCGATACTGCCGATCTCGCACAGATCAAAGAAGCCTACGAACTTGGAATATTAGACGGAGTTACAACCAATCCCTCATTGATGGCCAAAGTAGGCATTAAAACCGAAGCAGGCGTAATGAAACATTATGAAGCGATTTGCGAATTGGTGGATGGTGATGTGAGTGCAGAAGTAATCTCATTGAACTTCGATGAAATTATAGAGGAGGGGAAAAAACTTGCTGCAATCCATCCGAATATCGTAGTAAAAGTTCCTATGACCAAAGATGGAGTAAAGGCTTTGAAATGGTTTTCAGATAATGGCATCAAAACAAATTGCACCTTGATCTTTTCCGCCGGGCAGGCTATTCTTGCAGCAAAAGCGGGGGCTAATTATGTGTCCCCTTTTATTGGGCGTATTGACGACAGCAGTTGGGATGGTGTTGAGCTGATTAAACAGATTGCTCATATTTACCAGTTACAGGGATTTAAAACCGAAATCCTGGCGGCATCCATCCGGAGTGCATTACATATCGTGAAATGTGCTGAAGCCGGCGCTGATGTTTGTACCTGTCCTCTTGAATCCATCCTGGGATTACTTAAGCATCCTCTTACTGATATTGGTCTTGCTAAATTTATGGATGATGCTAAAAAGATGAAGGAGCAAATGGTGCCGGTAAAATAAATTTATGTGAGAATACCTTTCAAGGTTACACCAGCAATTTTTTTCTGATACCGGCATTACTGGAAACTCCATAATATTATTTATTTTTTTTCTTGCGTGATGGGTGGGGCGGTTGTAATACCTCATCCATCGTTTTCAATCTTTCATTATCTGCTGTAGTCTTAATATAAATGCTAATCTCCCGCCAGATAGCGGGATTGCTTTTTAAGATTGCTTTAATGGTAACCTTTTTATCGCTAAAAGCTGAATCAAGAATTAGGCTGTTGCCTTCAAACTTACCTGCAGAGGAACTGAATACAATATCCTTTACCGTCAAAGGAAGCCAGCTGCCATTTGAAAGTTTCCCATCGATGTTTATGTAGTTGTGTACGTATCTCTTAAGGCTATCCGTATACAAATTGAAATAGATACTGTCGATCTTCTGGGCTTTTGCCAAAACATTAGAAGTACAAATGATCAGTAGGAGGAGGAGTGACTTCACAGGCGATGTTTAATTATTTCAAAGATATCAAATGCCTTCCGGGCGTTGTATTGATCATAAAAAAAGGGGTGTTAAAGTTAAATTTCTGGAAATTCCCTCTCCGTAGTTGGTATCATTATCACCATACGGCAGGGAGGGTGATTTTACCTGATGGATAAAAAGAAAATTCGCATGAACGGGGAGGACAAGTGAGGTAACAAAAGCTAGTGAAAACACTTATTTCTTATACATGCTCTGCTGCATTTTGTAATGAATATTGAAGTCCGCATTATAAATCTAAAATGAAACGTTGAATTTTGCGAGGTAAATTCTTACCGATGCAAATTATCAACTTTTTATTGGGACTCGGACTATTTGCCGTGATGGCGGGTACCGTTTCGATGTTAGTATATACCGGCTATAATGATCAGCTCTCTTTTACCTGTTTTGCGTTGCATTCCGTCAATGCCATATTGTTATTGTTCCGGGAAGTGTTGCGATGACTGATTTACAAAAGATTTATTTCTGAGTTGATTTGCTAAGATGTTATTTTTTCAGAAGATATGAAGTCGACCGATGCAAGAAAGAAGATACACATGGATGTATAATATGTGCAAGTGTATTTTGTGCGTGGCATAGTTTCTGAACAGAAACCAACACTCATTATCACGTCTAAATCCTTATCTGCCACCGGTTACATCCAGAATTGCCCCGGTTACATAGGATGCTTCCGCAGAAACCATCCATAAAATGGCATGGGCTACCTCGTCCGGATGTCCGCCTCGTTTCACGGGGATGGAATCCTTTATTCGATCAATCCTGCCCGACTCATGAATATCTGTATAAATAATGCCAGGTCTTACAGCATTCACTCTGATACCTTCCATGGCCAGTTCCTTAGCCAATCCGATTGTCATTGAATCGATGGCACCCTTTGAAGCGGCATAATCCACAAATTCAAACGGTGATCCTCCTTTGGCTGCCCCTGAAGAAATATTTATGATACATCCTCCGCTACCTCCCTGTTTCGTGGACATTCGCCTGATAGCTTCCCGGGCGCATAAAAAGCTTCCGATAACATTGATAGAAAACACCTGATGAAGCCTTGCTGCATTCATATCTTTTACCAATGATTTTTTACCTAAAATGCCAGCATTGTTGATTAAAACTTTTAAGGCTCCGCCTCGCTCATCCACTATTTTAAATAATTTCAGCACCTCTTCTTCGATCGATATATCCGCAGCTACCGAAAATGCATCTCCTCCTGACTGAAGAATTTGTTCTACAATCATTCCTGCAGATTTCGGATTGCGAACATAGTTTATACAAACCGTGTAACCTTGTTTCGATGCGAGCAACGCAGTAGCGGCACCAATACCCCGGCCGCCTCCTGTGATAATCATAACTTTACTCATAACAAATGAATGGTTTAAGATAATTATTTGCACTGAATTAATGCCGAAGACATTCCCTCTTTTGCAGAAAGATCTGCCCCAGTGGCAACATTATTGCATATCCTGCTTTTAGTTAACCGCTCTTTCTAAACAAACTGCGGTAATTTTATAAAAAACGCATATTATGGAAGTTCGAAATCATGATTTTCCTGTGGTTGTGCAAGCGTACGAGCCGTCTAACAAACAGGATGTATTTATAGCTGAGCAGGTCGTAAATACCCAGGCCGAAATAGACGGGTTTACGCTTCGTTTTGCCGGCAAGCTAATTAAAGCCAGATCAATGAATGATTCTGAAAAAGAAAGGCAACGTCATGTAGCATCACGCCGCGATCCATCTTCCCGATCCGGCTCCTATCTGTGGATATTTATTGTTCTTTTAATTGTTGTTTTAATTGGGGTAGGATTTTACACCGGCTGGATTCAAAAAACATTCAATATAAGTTTTTGATACTCTTTGAATGGTTTGCAGGGATCAAACCTTGGAAATAATTCAACACGAAAGGTTGGCTTCATGCCAGCCTTTCGTTTGATAGTCTTCATCAATATTTCCTGCAGTAGAAAAATTCAACTCCGTGCATCCGAAATATGGCCACGAAAAGCACGATAACAATTAGTCAGGATCATCACTCTGAAGAAAGTGTAACGTTGAGTAATGAATATCGATTCCCCCCATGTTAAAAAATCTGGTGTACATTATCTAATTGAAGCTATGGAATTGTATGAACGAAAAATGGCTGACGAATTAAAACAATGGCAGAAAAAAATCAGCCGTAGGCCATCCCTTACTAACAGGATTACCCGTTCACTCCAGCAAAGAGTCAATAAGGTTATTCCCGAAAAAGTACATCAGGCTATTACTACAGCGATTAAGCAAATGGTGCGGGCAGTATTGTTCGGTGCTAAACACACAACAGCAACCATTGACCAGGAAATGTCACTGCAAAAACGGGAGCAGACAATAATAGAACGCATCGAGTTCTATAAGAAAACTGCTGCTGCAGAAGGTGGACTAACAGGTTTGGGCGGAATTTTACTCGCATTTGCAGATTTTCCTCTGCTGTTGGGAATAAAAATAAAATTGTTGTTCGAGATAGCTTCGTTGTATGGCCGCGATATCAATGATTTCAGGGAACGGGTTTATATACTGTATATTTTTCAGCTCGCATTTTCCAGCCAGCACAATAGAAGAGAAGTATATAAACAACTGGAGAATTGGGAAGAAGTATCTTCAAAAATTCCTGATGATATTCATGAGTTCGACTGGCGGCTCTTTCAACAGGAATACCGCGATTATATTGACCTGGCTAAAATGGCTCAGATGCTACCCGTTGTAGGTGCAGTAGTTGGTCTGGTAGTAAATTACCGGCTGCTCAATCAATTGGGTAATACAGCGATGAATGCTTACCGTATGCGTTGGAAACAGGAGAAGCATCTGGGCTAAAATTTTTTAACAGCACATTACGGGGCCGTTCAGATAATCAATACGAATACCTAATTTGCCTCTTGCCAAATATCCAGGTTATTGGTTTTTTTCAGGTACCAAAATTTTTAATTGACCGGGTACAATGTTGGCCTCAACATGTTTTACTTTACCAAGATATTCTCCATCAATCTGGAAATGTACCTTGCCATAAGTATCAATAACAACGGAAGTAGCTGATATGATCTCTGTTTTTTTTGGGTTCAATGGTAGGAACTTAATAAACATTTTAATTATTTGCGCTAAAGAAACTTTACGAATGATCACCACTTCAAAAAACCCATCATATAAATTTCCATTAGGGTTTATCACTGCTCCTGTTCCATATTGGCTTGCATTTGCCAGCACTACCATAAAGGCATCCCGTTCAACTTTTTTACCATTGAGGTCTATGATTACCTTCATCGTTTTTTTCTTACGCAACGCTTTGAACAATACGCGGGCATAACCAAGTTTTCCCCGCCAGTTACCTTCCTCAAAATATTTTATCAGTTTGGCATTTAAACCGATATCGCTCAGGTGCAAACATATTTCCTTGTCATTGATCCTGATCACATCGGCAGCTTTAACCACGCCATTTACGATAATATTCAACGCCTCCGTAGGCGTATTCGGGATTTCCAATTCTTTGGCCATCCCATTTGCTGAACCCGCAGGTAAAATTCCCAAGGGGATGCCTGAACCCAATAATTGCTTTGCAGCCATTTGGACGGTTCCATCTCCACCTACAGCAACTACCCGGTCGGGTTTCATACCAGTTATCTTGTGTTTAAGTGATTCTTCGTCATTTTCACCACCGAGCATGAGAATTTCTATGGCATGTGGCAGGCTTTTAAAATATTCGCGTATGGATCCCTCCCAATTTTGATTTGATTTGCCACCCGAAACCGGGTTGACCGCAAAAAGTATTTTTAAATGACCTGATTGTTGCATGTATAGTTTTTATAACGAATTTCAGTATGCATAATCGTTCCCCGGATCAACTGCTTAAACATCCATCATTCATTAGCCGTTTAAAGGCAAAGGTTCTTTACTGGCTGAGGCTTACGAACAAGCCTGTTGTGAAGCTATATCTTGGCTACGGAAACAGGGAACAATTACTGATCTTCGGACATGTACTTGCCGTAAGCCCGCTACCGAGACGAAAGTTTTCGGGGAATATTTTCACCAACACATTTGCCTTGCTACGCTTATTCATGGTGCGACCTTCTCCGGGTGCAAAACTTGAGATGGAATGGAACGGTGTGATGATGGAAACCACCACAGAACAAGATGGCTTTTTCCGCTTTGAATGGGATCCGGTTGTTGTATTATTACCTGGTTGGCATCCTGTTGAAGTGAAATTGGTTCATCCTAAATATACTGCCGGGAGTAAAGGAATGGTCCTGATTCCGGATGAATACCATTTTGCATGCATTTCTGATATTGACGATACATTTCTAATCTCACATTCGTCTAACCTACCCAAAAGGTTGCAGTTGTTGTTTACAGAAAATGCACACAGCCGCCAACCTTTTGATGGGGTCGTTAATCATTATCAACTATTGGCTGATGCCTCAGATGGAAAGCCCAATCCTTTTTTTTATGTTTCCAGCAGTGAGTGGAATCTGTATGACTATATTCTAGAGTTTTCAAATAAGAATGAGTTGCCAAAAGGCATATACCTGCTCAGCCAGATTAAAAGATTTAAAGAGATTTTGAAAACCGGGCAAAACCGGCATACTACTAAGTTTATGCGCATTGCCCGTATTCTGCATGCATATCCTAACCAGCCATTTGTATTATTGGGTGACGATTCACAGCAGGATCCTGTTATTTATTCTTCTGTTATTGATCACTTTCCCGGAATCGTACGTGGTGTTTACCTCCGGCACATACATAAAAAAAATAAGGACGAAGTACAACAGATAGTCGATAAAATTAACGCGGCAGGGGTGCCCTGCTGTTATTTTGAACATAGCCGGGACGCTATTGAACATTCAAAGAAAATCGGATTGATCAGCCACGAATCTGCCTGATTTTAAATAGAGAAAAAATACAATTATAGTTTTTGCCATTCCGTATTGTCTAGCCTTGAGTTTTTTGCAGCCCGGAGATCCAGTTCCTGCTGGATTTGCTTGATGTCTTCCCTGATCTCATACAGATCGCTGGCAGACGAGCCATACTCGACAGCCACTATAAACTTTTTAGTTTCTTTGGACAGCAGCGTCTGTAATGAGGCCGTGGACAAACCTTGTAATGAATTGCTCATGAAAAAGAATGAAGCATAAAATAAGTCAATGAAATGGCAAAAACCGTTCCATTGGTTCCGTTTCGCTGACCTCTATGGAAATTAGGATTGGTTTTGGGCGGTATGCTATCCGCCATTACAATAACAGTAAAAAAGAAAATCGTATCATAATAAATAAGATTTGTTTGATTAATACTTACCTGTCAAAAGTAAATCCGGCACAACAGGAAAATATTACTGAAGGCGGTGAAGAAGGCTCACCTATATTGGGAAGATTAAATGCCCTGAGATGATGAATTATTTTTGCGTCCTGAATTAATTTCGGGCAGTAAGGGGAATGTGTTGTTTCAATTCAGACAAACGTCGCTGGAACCGTATTAATGTTTCAGTTTCCGGATTCCAACGATCGTGCTTTGATTTTTTATTACCCAGCGTTACCCGCTGTTTGAGGTTGTTGCTGACAAAATAATAAATGCCGCCCCATTTTATGTCATCCTCTCCGGTGGCTTTGTAATAAATGGTTTCATATTCTTCCGAGTAGATCAGGTCGCCTTTACTTAAATAATATACCTCAGTATATTCGAGCGAGTCGACAACATACCTAACCTGGAAAACAATAATTTTTCCATCGCGCAAGGTGTAATGCCAGGTTTCTTTAATGCCATCAAATTTTTTATCCATTTTATTCAAATAAAATGTACGCTGCGATTTGTTGGCTAAACTATCAGTTTGCTGAACGGTAAAATCAATCTTTGATAAAACCTGGTAATTCGACTGGCCCAAAATGCAGGTACTGAAAAACAAGCTGATACTAAGAAGAAATGTTTTCAGTATGCAGATCGCCTCATGGCATCTCCCGGAGACCGGAAATGGTGTGCCTTTCACTGTCATCTTGATAAATTAAAGGAAAAACAAATTTAGGAAGATCATTTAAATATATGGCCCGCGATTGAGTGGTTTGAGAGCTTCATTCATTTTTTAACCGGAATTTACAAATTGTGCAGAAAATGGAAACTGCTGAGTTTGATTCTTCCCTTGCATTCTTCCGGTAAGAGCTAATGTGCGTTGTTTAGCAGTACTGTAAATATTTGTCGGAAGAAGCTCTGCAGGAAAAAAAATCCTGCAGACCGAAGTGTGCAGGACGTCATCTTTATATAGGAACGGGTTAGCTGATCGTAATACTATTGTCCAAATATACATCTTGCGTGGCATGTAGTAATTCCACACCTTCTTTAAAAGGGCGTTGAAAGGCTTTACGGCCCATAATCAATCCCATTCCACCTGCCCGTTTATTGATGATAGCTGTGTAAACGGCATCCTGTAAATCGCTTGCACCTTTACTTTCACCACCACTGTTGATCAATCCCACCCGACCACTGTAACAATTTAATACCTGGTAGCGACAAAGATCAATCGGATGATCACTGGTGAGTGTATCGTATACCAGCTGGGAAGTCTTGCCATGTTTTGTGGCGAGATAACCTCCATTGTTGGTTGGTATTTTTTGTTTGATAATATCAGCCTGTAGGGTTACGCCGAGATGATTGGCCTGGCCTGTTAAATCAGCCGATGTATGATAGTCTACACCTTCGGCCTTGAATGCATTATTTCGGGTATAACACCATAAAATAGTGGCCATACCCAATTCATGCGCCTGCTCAAAAGCCTCCGCGACTTCTTTTAATTGCCTGGCACTTTCGGCGGAACCCCAGTAAATGGTTGCACCCACAGCAACAGCTCCCATGCTCCAGGCGTTTTTGATAGTACCGAACATCGTTTGATCGTACCGGTTGGGCATGCTCAAAAACTCATTGTGATTGATCTTCACAACGAATGGAATCTTATGCGCATACTTGCGGCTCATAATACCCAATACTCCAAAGGTCGAGGCAACTGCATTGCAACCACCTTCTATTGCCAGCTTGATAATATTTTCCGGATCAAAGTAGATGGGATTGGGCGCAAACGCAGAGCCGGCACTGTGTTCAATACCCTGGTCAACCGGAAAAATAGAACAATACCCGGTACCCGTTAAGCGTCCATGGTTTAATAAAGCCTGTAAATTTTTTAACACCCGGTTATTCCTGTTTGAATGAATCCAGATATCATCCACATGTGTAGGAGAAGGAAGTGTTAAGGTTGAGCGATCAATTGTTTTGCATTCATGATCTAATAAATAAGAGGCTTTATCGCCAAGTAATTCTTGCATTTTTTTTGATAACATATAAATGGCTTTCTTGACTGCTATAATTTATGCGTTCGGTATGCCATACCTTTTATCCGAAATACTTTTCATTAGGCAACAGGTATGGCATACCTCGGCAAAGATATGTGGTAAACGAGTGCAACGCAACGAAGCCTCATCGAAGTACAACAGCCGGGCACCTACTAATAAATCCCCGCCTTTAAGCGATATTTTAATTAGGTTTTAATTTACTTATGCGTTCCGGTTAATGCAATTCAAATCTTCGAAAGCAATCTCCAGGCGTTTGCTGAAGCTTTCTTCGCCTTTACGCAGCCACACCCGTGGATCATAATATTTTTTATTGGGCTTGTCTTTTCCTTCCGTATTACCGAGCTGTGCCTGGAGATATCCTTCATTCTTTACATAGTATTGCTGCACGCCTTCCCAGAAAGCCCATTGAAGATCCGTATCAAGATTCATTTTAATGGCACCATACCCAATAGCTTCCCGGATCTGGTGTTGTGGTGAGCCACTGCCGCCATGGAATACAAAATATACCGGCTTAGGTCCTGTCTTTAGTTCCATTTCAATATAATCCTGGCTGTTCTTCAAAATTTCAGGTCTCAGTTCTACATTACCCGGGCTGTACACGCCATGCACGTTACCAAAAGCTGCGGCTACTGTAAATAATCTTCCAACCTTACTGAGCTCAGTGTAAGAGTAGGCAACGTGCTGTGGCTGGGTATATAATTTATCATTCTCGATGCCGCTATTGTCTACACCGTCTTCTTCACCACCCGTAACACCCAATTCTATTTCAATGGCCATACCCAGGGGCTGCATGCGTTTAAAAAATTCCACCGAAGTATGCATGTTTTCTTCCAGTGGTTCCTCAGAGAGATCGAGCATGTGTGAACTGAAAAGCGGTTGGTTTTTTTCTTTGAAATATTGTTCGCCGGCATCCAGCAAACCACTGATCCATGGCAGCCATTTTTTTGCTGCGTGGTCTGTGTGTAAAATCACGGGCACTCCATAATATTTTGCCACATTGTGAATATGCAACGCCCCGGATACACCGCCTGATATATTCGCCTGTAATTTGTCATTCGGCATTCCTTTTCCCGCAATAAACTGTGCACCTCCATTTGAAAATTGTATGATAACAGGGGAGTTGACTTTTGCCGCTGTTTCCAGCGTAGCGTTGATATTATTGGTACCGATCGTATTTACCGCGGGTAACGCAAATTGATTTTCTTTAGCATCCTTATACAATGCTTCTAATTCTTCTCCGAACAGAACACCAGGTTGGTATTTCTTCATGATTTGTTGACTTTAGCTTGGTTTATAAATAATCAGATACAACGGTTGAAATCGTTACCTGTGGCAGAGCGGCGCGAAGATACGGTTAGTTTGTGTTTTTTTGTACCTGCTATTGCCTTTGCAGAAAAATTAGAAATTATTCAATCTTCGAATTTGCCGAGGTTTTGTTGAATGAGCAGAAGATTTTTTTGAAGTGTTTGTTTGAGCTGGCGTTTTACCACCTGCCCCATAGAAGTGCATTTATAAAAAGACATATTATTGAAATAACTTCCCAGCTCATTTTTAAGTTGAGTTATTTTTTCGGGGCTTGAGATAGAATCTTTCGACATGATATTCAACAATTGCATCAGGCGATGACGGGAGGAAGCTACCCGGAAGGCCATTAACGTTCTTTCTTCCGTTTGATATTGTTCAATGGAATCTTTATTAAGTGATTTCATAGCCGCTTCTACCAGGGGTATATTCTCTTTAAAAAACTGGGGTAAATACAAATTCTTTCTTCCTTCATACGATTGCTGATCAAAATCAATGGCACGGATGCGATATTGAACATCTTCAATATCCGGTGTAATATCCACCACGAAATTGTAAGATCGCATATCTCCCAGCAAGCGAACAAAACATCGTTCATTAAATTTTACAAACTCTTTCGAAAACCGGATCTTATTGGTAAGGGGCTGATTGAGATAATCTGAAATAAATAAATCGCCGGGGATGCCAGCTATATGCTCTTCCACCAGCGTGTCTTTGTTAATTAGAAAAGTTATTCTGTTGGGAGAAAGTATGTGTTCAAGTTCTAATCCATAGATACGCGACGCATCAGCAATTTTAATATAATAATGGTCGTAATTATCATTGAATTTATTAACGATGCGGATGCGGAAGGGATGTGAGTTTCCAAAACTGCAGTAATCAATCCGGGCAACATCGAGGTGTTTAGTATAAGTAAGATCACCTTCTGTTTTTAAAACAGCATATAACTTTACGAGTCCGTCCCGGATGAATTCCCATTCCCGCATATCATATCCAACCGTTTCCCATAAAGTATCTTTTCCGGTCTTGTCTTTTAATGCAACAGAGTACGTATAATTCAAAAGATTTTTATAGGATACCATCATTTTCACTTCGCGGCCATGATGCTTGAGATATCCCCGCAATGAATCATTCACGGGAAACATCGGTTTTCTCCGTGAAGGTTTATCGAGCTCGCCTTTTTCTAAAGCATTTTGATTTTCAGTAAAGAGCATTTTTTTTTAGTTCTTGGTTCTGGATACTAAATTCTGTATACTGGATTCTGTATTCTGTATCCTGAATTCTGAATTCTGGATTCTGGATTCTGGATTCTGGATTCTGGATTCTGATTCGAGTATGCAAATTACCATTTACGAGGTCAAACACGGTGAAATATCGATAAGATATTATTTCATTGAATCCGTCACTAATTTTTGAAGATAGCTTACAGCATGTACGAGCCGGCTGCCGTACCAGCTAAACATTTCTCCATCAACCAGGATGATTTTTGTACCCGGCAACTGAACCTGTAATGCTTCCATAATTTTTTGAGAGAATGGATAAGGTTCGGATGATAAAAGTATCCATTGACAGCTTGCGTTTTGCAATTCCGTGATACTTACTGTAGGATAGCGGTGAAAATGTTCGAAAACGTTCTTAAATCCGCAGGCCTCGAGCATGGAATGGATGAAGGTATCTCCGCCAACCGCCATGTAAGGATCTTTCCAGATGAGGTAGGCAACCCGGGGTTTATCGTTTGTGGTTTTTAGTTGAAGAGCAAAACTGGTGAAATCATTTTTTATCTTGTTAGCAATCTCGGTTGCTTGGGGATATTTGTTTGTTATTTTACCGACCGATATAATCATTTGCAATGCAGTTTCCAGATCATTGACATCACTGATCCAGACAGGGTACCGTGTAGTTAATTTTTCAATTTGTTCTTTTGTGTTTTCTTCTTTATTGGCGATGATCAGGTCGGGCTGCAACGAATGGACTATTTCCATTTTTACAGTTTTTGTTCCGCCCACCCGGGGTTTTTGTTCAAACCACTGCCGGGGATGTACACAAAATTTGGTAATGCCTGCAACTTCGTGGGAGAGTCCAAGATCGAATAACAATTCGGTTTGGGATGGAACTAAAGAAATAATACGTTTCGGATATTCCTCTAAAAAAATGTTTTTTCCGAGCTGATCAATGATTGCAATCATTTATTGCTTTCATGCAAGATAGAACAGTAATAAAAAAAGGGAAAATAAAGAAGGGGGAAATAAAGAAGGTATCCACCGCTGCGCCTCCTGCTAACTCATGAGATTTAGCAGGAGGATTTGGATTAAATGCAGACGGTTTCTACACAAGGATTTGGAAAGACGGTTCGGCTTCGGATTTGGATCTTAAGGTTTTAAAAGGATACGGTCAACGGTCTTTAAGGATCTGGACATTAGTTTTCACAAGGATCGGATAAAACGGGCTTAAAACAAAAAAATGAAGTTGACTGATACTGGATTTCTTGGTTTTTCAATGGATTTTTGAATGTTGGTTTTTCTTCTGGATATTGAACAGATTGATTAGCTATCAATCAACTTCTATAACAAATGTAGGCGCGATAAGATTATACAACAAGAGAAGAAATGCTTCATTTCACCTATTCAGTATTTACTACAAACTGCAATAGTCACAAACTCTTATGCATCGTAAAGTTGCGGGGAGCAGTCGTAGAACTACTAGTTTAGGGTTTGAAGGTTAAAGTTTAAAGTTGTCAAGTGATTTTCAAAACTTTACTTTTTAAACCTTAGACTTTGAAAGCTTCATTACCCACCAAGCGCCTGTATTACATCATATTTGGTCACGATATGATAATTGCCGGTTTCGTCTTTGCTAAGCACAGCGCCGTTTTCCTTATTAATAAGGGTACTAAGTCTTTCAACCGGCGTATCAAAATCAACAATGGGAAAAGAATGTTCCATCACGCTTTCGACAGACTCATTTTTTATATCTGGATTTGAAAATACTTTCTGAAACAATCCATTTTCACTGATAGATCCAATAACCCCATTTCCATTTACAACGGGTATATGCTCGATATCATATTTTTTCATTAACTCCACTGCTTCTGAAACCGTGTGTTTTGGTGCAATGGTAACCAATTTTTGTTTCGGGCTTCTTGCATTGATCAGATCTTTAAATGTTTTTACATCCAGGTAACCGCGTTCCATCATCCATTGATCGTTATAAATTTTGGCAACATAGCGGCTGCCATGATCGTGTAATATCACTACCACCAGGTCATCTTTTTTTAATTTGTTTTTCATCTGTAGCAATCCCTGTATCGCGGTACCCGCACTGTAACCGCAAAATATCCCCTCATCTTTTGCCAGGCGGCGGGTCACAACGGCAGCATCTTTATCGGTTACCTGTTCAAAGGCATCAATATATTGCATCTCATAATTCATTGGCACAAAATCTTCACCGATGCCTTCTGTTACATACGGGTGTACTTCGTTCATATCTATTTCTCCTGTGCGAAAATATTTGGTGAGCAAAGAACCGTATGGATCCATGGCCCATACCTGTATCTCCGGGTTTTTTTCTTTCAGGTATCTGCCGGCTCCTGTTATGGTACCGCCGGTACCTGTGGCAACCACAAGGTGTGTTATCTTTCCATCCGTCTGCCTCCAAAGTTCAGGACCTGTTGTTTCATAATGCGCCAGCCGGTTAGCCAGGTTGTCATACTGATTCATGTGATAAGAATTCGGAACTTCTTTGGCCAGTCTTTTTGCAACGGAATAATAACTGCGTGGATCGTCCGGTTCAACATTCGTAGGACAAACAATCACTTCTGCACCCAACGCCTTGAGAATGTCCATTTTTTCTTTTGATTGTTTATCGGTACTAACAAAAATGCATTTGTAATTTTTTACAATAGCAGCCAGGGCAAGGCCCATACCTGTATTTCCTGATGTGCCCTCGATAATGGTTCCGCCGGGTTTTAGCTTGCCTTCCTGTTCAGCTACTTCAACCATTTTTAAAGCCATGCGATCCTTGGCGGAATTGCCGGGATTGAAATATTCCACTTTAGCCAACACGGTGCACGGTAGTTCTTTAGTGATCTTGTTTAATTTTATAAGAGGTGTATTGCCGATTGTTTCCAAAATGTTGTTCTTAATATCCATATAAAAATTTTAATCCGGTCAAAGGTACATTTTTGAAAGTAGTTGTATATGTTCTTCTCCATAACACAATGATGGCGAAAGACAATCATTTCTTTCGCCATGCTGCAATAGTCTGCTATTGCATGTACACAATAAAGTGGCCCCTGTTAATTGGTATATTTTATTAGACCCTAAGCAATTACATTTGATTTAGAACTAACAAAATTGCCAGCATCACCTGCATCATCCTTTAAAGGCGACGGTGCAATTTTATTACTCAGCCATTTCTGAACGAAATTTTTGCCATTAGTGAAGAGCAGTTGATTAATATATTCACTGATATCTTTTTTCTTTCCTTTAATTGGCAGGTGGATGTTATTTCTTTCTTTCACATAATAATCTCTTGCATCTTCCAGGTGTTTTTTTAGCCTGCGTTCAAAATCCTTCCATTCGGTGATGTTTCTGAAAGAATTGATCGGATCAATCAGTCCGTCAAAATCACTACCGATACAAACATGTGACCATGCCTTATCTATTGCATCATTATCATCACCCTGATTTAGTTCACAATAATGCTGGAACGCAACGTTGAGGATATGAAGTAAATTGTAACAGAAATAATAGGTATGAAGCCGCTTGTTAAATTCCTGTTCACCTATAAAAAGCGCTTCTTTTGCCTGATCAGATAAGACCTGCTCATCCTTTACGGCTTCAACATGTGCGCTCATTCTTTCGGCCAGTTCATCGACTTCAACCCCCAACTCTTCAAACTCTTCCTTCGACAGATATTCTTCACCAAATAACTTGAATGTGCTACCTGTTACTTTGCCTAACAGAGATTCGAATCCGAGAACTCTTTGATCAACACTAATACCGATCAATCCGCCAGATTCAACAATGGTTAAAATATCTTCATCGAACAAATTAATGCTCCAGGGATTAAACCAGGCTTTTCTTGGATTGTTACCGGCCTTTGGTCTGGCGATGCGGACAGCAACAGCATCTCCTTCTTTCTCGGCACTTAAAACTTCATCGGCAAATTTTTTCCACGATATGCCCGTAACACCGCAATGTGATCCAATGATGGGAATGGTTTTAAAATTATTGCCATTTAAATTAATGAGTTCCGGGTGTTCTTTGCGGTACGCATAAAATTGTTTCCTGCTATACAAACTCATGTGTTTTATATCAATGAGCATGGGCGCAAGTTGTTCGCGAACAGAATAGGCTGCATCAATAAAACGAAGTCCTTCCTGGGAAATTCCCTTCTGACGTGGATGAAAAACTTTGTCTTTGATCATCTTCATGCCGTAGCTGAACGTAGCTAATTCCTGCTGGCCGTTTACTTCATCAATTCTTGTCAGGTGGGTTAAGATGGAATACAACAAACAAAAGCCTTCTTGTTTTGCTCTTTTTTTCAGGAGTATCAGATTTTCTGATGCACTGCCTGTTTCTTTCAGGAAAGCATGTCCTCCTTCCACCGAAAAAACAATCCCGGTTTTTCCCGGATCAGGCGTAGGTTTATTTTCGTTGAGCAATTGATAGTTTGGGAACATTGTTTTAAATGAGGACAGCCCATAATCCAGTTCAAGCTGTAACAAATTCCAGTAACTAATTCTTGATTCGGCAATCGCAGTCATGAATGCCCGGTCAAGCCTGGTGATCTTAGGCGCAACGTCCTTGATTAGTTTTTGTTTTGGAAACCCTCTCTCCAGAGGTACAAAGGAGCTGCATAAGATCGCATCTGGTATTTCTGACTGAAAAGGAGCTGACTGAGAGGTAAGAATAAAACCAATTTCAGGAAGGGATACGCACGCGCCCACTTCTTTATTTAAATTTACACGGTTTGCTTCGTCAGCTCCGGTTAAAAAATGTTTGAAGAAATGATGAAGATGAAAATCAAAGTACGACATAAAATTATTTTAGGATTTATTATTGAAGAATTTCCGCTACAATATTGATGGTGCTTTCATTGCTGCTACCTCCATTTGCCAGTATCAATTCGTTTTTTAATTCTTCGGCCCTTGGCGTTAAGGAAAATCCAGACAATGATTCTTTGGTTCCAGGCAAACTGTCTATATATGTTTTGTTCAATTCATTGTAAACGATTTCCATTTCTTCTATACTCAGTTCTCTATTTTCAAGCATTTCCATACCACTTATGGTATACGCATTTTTTAGCAAGGTGGAATCAGGAAGCCCGATGTTCAACAAGGCAACTGCATCCAAAATTCCGCTTCCATAAGAATTGTTGTTCCAGTTTTGTGTTACGAAATCTCCATTCAGCTTTTCGAGATCCTGTGGTTTCCTCGCAGAATTTACCAGGCACCAGCGGAAGGCTTCAATTCTTTGCCAGGGCAGCTTGTATTTATCAGGCAGCACATCGGAATGGTATTCGAGCCACATCGCAGCAGCTGCAGCAACATGCGGTGTAGCATAACTGGTTCCGCTCCCATAGCTATAATCATGTTCTTCATTATCATTCCAGATAGGAACATAAATATCTTCACCCGGGGCAGTAATATCAACTTCTGATCCTCGGCATGAACCGGTCCAGGTCTGGTCCGCTACATTGCTGGCGGCAACGGCAATGGTTCCCGGATATTTAGCCGGTGCTACTACAAATTTTACCTGGTTGCCTGCTGCATTGACCCATATAAGCCCTGAATCATAGGCGTATTTTACAAGGGCTTTCCATTGACGATGACCGGGTAAAACCCCCATACTCATGCTCAAGACTTGAAATCCATTTTCAATGGCATATTTTATTGCATTGGCTACCTGTGTAAAACGTGAAATCAGGATCACGGAATTGGATACCCGGAAAGGCACTACCGGCGCGTAAGGAAATACACCATTGTTTCCTTCATGTGAAAGATTGGTTTTTCGCCCGACTATTATAGAAGAAGTTCTGGTGCCATGCATGGGCTGACGCAGCAAACCGGTTACCAGTTCATCGGTTGCGTTGTCATCATCGTCTACAAAGTCGCGACCCAAAGACGTTTGCAGGTCGGCAATTTCAGGATGCAGGGCATAACCGGTATCGAGCTGTGCAATTTTAACCCTTAAGGAAGCGGGGCTGACAATGTGGGGATGTTTTTTGTTGAATATTTTAATGGCCTCCGAAAAACCACTGCTGGTATGATTCCAGTCTCTTTTCAGGTCAATGTTTTTATACTCGCCAAAACGTTTTTTGTATTCATTGAATTTATCTTCTTCATTCCATTTTCCACCCAACTGGTTTTTGAAGCTTTCATTGCCTGCGTCGTTTCGCGAAAAATTTTCCTTTGCCAGGTTTAGGAAATTTTCTTTTTTCTTTAAAGCTCCCGGGCTGCCTTTAGGAGTATTGCCATTCTGAAGGAGGGCGTCGCCGTCGTCAATATGCGTGGCATGTGGCAGGTCCGGAACTGCTTCTTCAACACCTGGAATATTTACCAGTTGCTGAGCCAGCAGCCATGGTGAGCCGGGGGTTTCAATATCACACTGGTAACAGAGTTCCATCGCGGGATGCAAAAAAGATTCACCAAAAAGGATAGAAGATATTTTAGTACTATACGTTTTTTCGATCTGGCGTAACGCCGCGACACCTACGCGTCCGGATTTGATCGTTACCAAATATTTTCTCCGGGCACCTGTATTGTTGGTTTTGACCGCGGGAATTTTATCCGTTGTCAGTTTTGTTTGTTTGTCCGACTGGCTATTGGAAGCAGGCGTTTTGTTAATTTCAGTTCCCGGATAATATGGCCGTCCTTTTACTTTTTCCAGGATCTGTTTCTCCTTTTCAGAAAGATTGGTTCGTCCAAATACATCTTTGCAAATGCTGCTGATTCTGACCCCTTCATTGGCGATCCAGTCAATATCTTTTTCAGTGTGTTTATTTGGATCATAGACATCACCATCTTTGGTTAATACATTTCCTCCTTTATCCGTACAGGGAACTGAAGAATGATGCAGGGCCACTATTTCAACGCCAATATTTGCAACCAGCCCACCCGATGAGCCGGGCATTGTATCCGTGTCGTACTGAAGGAAATCATCAAAATGGTATAATAAATTATTGTTTCTGAATGCTACCTTTTTAACATCACCGCCGGGATGCTGGATAACGATCATCGCTTCTCCCTTTACAGCCTTTCCGGGTTCCGGATACAATCGGTTCCAGCCGAAGATCTCCAATGAAGTTTTGCCATCAAAAGAGTGCGTCTCCACTTCCAGCAATGTATAATCCAAACCTCCCTCATCGGAAGAGGTAATGAACAACCCGTCCCCTTTTAATTTAAAGCGATAATATTTATCAATGACCGTATTTTCCAGCAATTCAAAATTAAAATCAACAAAGGCATTTGCAGCACTCAGCCGGTCGGGTATTACGTGGTGGTTGGTTAAAAGCATGCCGGGGCCAACAAGAAAACCGGTGCCATAACCCTGGGCTGTGCCGGCTTCATCTGCAATACTGATTCTTCCTACTGTATTGGCTACCTTCCGTATCCGGTCAATGATATTCATGTGAACGATATCGTTATTACCGATCAGCCGTTCCCTGGATATTCCGGGCATACTTCCCAACCGGTACATCCGGCTCTCAAGATTTTTTTTATTGGTTTCAAGTTCGATGGGTGATTTTCTATCCTTTATCCCCTCTTTAGTTTGTTCAATGGAGGATTCAACGGATTTGTACCGTTGCAGAGAAGAAAAAAAATAATTGGGGAGAGTCATAAAATAAGTTTAGCAGTTAAGAATTGATGGATTGGCTGTGCGGAAGAAGCAGTTATACAGAGGGAAAGGAAAGTGTATAAATCAGTATTTAAATATAAACCTAATTTGTTTTTGGCAAAAAAATTGTTTAACAAAACTGGCTGAGAAAATGTAAAATAGTTATGCTTTAAAAAAGCCTTTTTCATCTTTCCTATAACTACATTTGCTGCCCAAAAAGAGATAGAAAACTAACAGAGACATGGAATTGAAATACATACAAAAGATCGCTGAGAAGCTAAGCCTCGCATTGAAACAGATCAACAGCGTTTATCAATTGCATTCCGAAGGTGCCACCATACCTTTTATGGCACGTTATCGTAAAGAAGCCACCGGTAATCTTGATGAAGTGGCTATTGGTAACGTGATAGAAGAAATTAAATATTTCACTGAATTGGAAAAGCGTAAAGAAACAGTTATTAAAACGATTGAGTCATTGGGTAAACTTGCACCCGAATTGAAAGGCAGAATTGAATCTGTTTTTGATGCAACAGCCCTTGAAGATATTTATCTCCCTTTCAAACCCAAACGTAAAACCCGGGCCACTACAGCAATCGAAAAGGGATTAGAACCACTCGCAAAAATTATTTTTCAGCAGGATACAAAAAACCCGGAAGAAGAAGCTGCTTCTTATATCCACGAGAATGTAAAAGACAGTAAAGAAGCGCTACAAGGTGCAAGGGATATTATTGCCGAATGGATTGCCGAAGATGAACGCTCCCGGAATAAAGTAAGGCAATTGTTCTCGCAGGAAGCCCACTTGTCGGCGAAAGCATTGAGCAGCAAAAAAGAAACACAAGAGGCACAGAAATACAGGGATTATTTCGATTTCAATGAGTCCTTATCTCAAAGCCCTTCACATCGGATTCTCGCAATACGTCGTGGTGAAAAAGAGGGGTATTTGGTCATGGACATTACGATCGATAAGAATACAGCCATTGAAGAGTTGAAAAAGATAATCATCAAAAATTCTTCAGCGTCTGCTATCCAGGTTGGCGCTGCTCTTGAAGACAGTTTTGACCGCTTATTAAAGCCGTCGATCGAAAATGAATTTCGGTTGCTCAGTAAAAGCAAGGCCGATGAGGATGCCATCAAAGTTTTTGCAGAAAATCTTCGCCAGTTATTATTAGCATCGCCTTTGAGTTCAAAAAAGATCTTGGCGCTCGATCCCGGTTTCAGAACGGGTTGTAAAGTGATCTGCCTGGATGAGCAAGGAAATTTTCTTCACAATACAACGATCTATCCTCATCCCCCTCAACACGAAAAGGAAAAAAGTATAGCCGAATTAAAATCCCTGGCAGATCGGTTCGATATAGCAGCCATTGCTATCGGTAATGGAACAGCAGGGCGCGAATCAGAACAACTCATACGAAGTATAGACTTTGGTAAACCAGTCAGCATCTTTATGGTGAATGAAAGCGGCGCTTCTATTTATTCAGCATCTGAAGTAGCCAGGGAAGAATTTCCCAATGAAGATGTGACCGTACGCGGAGCAATTAGTATTGGCCGGAGATTACTTGATCCCCTAAGCGAACTGGTAAAAATTGACGCGAAATCCATTGGCGTGGGTCAATACCAGCACGATGTCAATCAGACAAAATTGAAGGATGAACTGGATCGGATTGTGGAAAGTTGTGTGAATCATGTTGGTGTGGATTTGAATACCGCCAGTAAACATTTGCTGATGTATGTTTCCGGTTTGAGTGCCACGCTGGCTAAAAATATTGTAGAGTATCGCGCAAAAAATGGTGCCTTTAATAGTCGTGAGGAGTTAAGAAAAGTTAGCCTGATGGGTCCCAAAACCTTTGAACAATGTGCCGGGTTTCTTCGTATTCATAGCGCAGACAATCCACTCGATAATAGTGCTGTTCATCCCGAAAGCTATTGTGTGGTCGAAGCAATGGCAAAAGATATACAGTGTTCCCTGCGTGAATTGATTGATAAACCGGATTTAAGAAAACAGGTCAATAAGAAAAAATATATTACAGAGCAGGTAGGAGAGTTTACGATTGAAGACATTCTGAAAGAACTGGAAAAGCCGGGCCGCGATCCAAGAAGTCAGATTGAAGAATTTCGGTTTGATGAAACGATCCGGAGTATGGAAGATCTAAAAGCGGGAATGACCAAACCGGGTATTGTGACAAACATCACAAATTTTGGTGTGTTTGTGGATATAGGAGTTAAGCAGGATGGGCTAATTCATATTTCACAACTGAGCGATACGTTTGTTTCTGACCCCAACCAGGTTGTCAAGCTGCAGCAAAAGGTAATGGTAACCGTTACTGAAGTAGATATTGCGAGAAAAAGAATATCGCTGACCATGAAAGGACTCCCTCGACCGGCCCAGGATAAAGGAGAAGGCAGATCAAAAAATAAACCGGAAGCGGCCGGTGCTGACAAGAAAAAGATTGAAAAGAAAGTTGAATCAACGAATGCTTTCCAGGCGAAGCTGATGGAATTGAAGAAAAAGTTTGAAGACTAATGGTCCATTTACAATGCCGCGCCGTTGTTGCGTTTTTCTGACCAACAACCGCAGGGGGTAAAGTGTTATCCGATTCTTATTGCATTTATTATTTTAGAAAAGTAGCCAACCAGTGGTGCAAAAAAAATAAATTTGCTCGTGGCCTACAATGAACAATTAGCCGACAGCATTCGTGAGCATCTTGCCGCTTTTTCTGACATGGAAGAAAAAGAAATGATGGGAGGGCTCGCTTTTATGTATAATGGCAAAATGTGTGTTGGCGTCATTAAAGATGATTTGATGTGCCGCATCGATCCGGATATCTATGAAACAGCGCTTGAAAAAGAGGGTTGCCGTGCTATGGATTTTACGGGCCGGCCAATGAAAGGCTGGGTGTTTGTAAGCGAAGAGGCTATAAAATCTAAAAAAAATTTGGATTATTGGTTAAGGCTGGCACTGGATTTCAATAAAAAAGCAAAGCCATTCAGGAAGAAGAAAAGATAATGGTGCCGGCCGGTGTTTGTCTCACAAACATCCTAGTGTAATCAAGTAGAAACATCAGCCACCAATCTATTAATAAAGTAAAATGATTCTCTAATAATAACATTTGTGTACCTTTTCATTTTATGAAAAGGTACTACGCCATACAGGTTGTTTTGATAATAGCATTGCAAAGCACTTTTGGGTGGTCGCAAAATGCAGGCAATAAAAAAGCGGATGCAGCAAAAATTCCAAATATAATTTTCATTTTAGCAGATGATCACCGCTACGATTTTATGGGCTTTACCGGTAAAGTTCCGGGTTTAAAAACGCCCAATATGGATCGGCTGGCCAATGAGGGAGCCCACATTCAAAATGCGTTTGTGAGCACGGCGCTGTGTTCACCCAGCCGGGCCTCCATTCTTACGGGCCAGTATGCGCATACGCACACCATTGTCGACAATCAGGCGCCGATGCCAAAAGGGCTGGTTTTTTTTCCTCAGTACTTACAGAAAGCAGGATATCAAACCGCATTTTTTGGAAAATGGCATATGGGTGATGCAGATGATGCTCCGCAACCTGGCTTTAATCATTGGGAAAGTTTTAAAGGGCAGGGAGTATATTACAATCCCACATTTAATATTAATGGAAAGCAGGTAAGTTATAAAGACAGCGCTTATATAGCAGATTTACTTACTGACCATGCTATTGGCTGGATCAAAAAACAAGATCAGGACAAACCGTTCTTTCTTTACTTATCACATAAAGGAGTACACGCCGATTTTAATCCGGCAAAAAGACATCGGGGTATATATAAAAATATGGAAATACAATATCCGCCCTCCATGTTTTTAACAGCAAGGGATACCAGCAAAACCATGAATTTAAAAAAGAAAATGATCAAAGACCCTGCTGCTGGTTTAACCGTAAACTATCCGGGCATACCTGAATGGGTGGTAAAACAACGTTATAGCTGGCATGGAGTGGACTATATGTATCATGGACAGGTTGACTTTGATGACTTCTACAGAAAATATTGTGAGACACTGATGAGTATAGATGAAAGTATAGGAGAAATCCTGAATAGCCTTGAACAGAATGGGCTAGATAAAAATACACTGGTGATCTATATGGGAGACAATGGCTTTTCCTTTGGAGAACATGGATTGATTGACAAGAGACACATGTATGAAGAATCCATGCGCGTGCCTTTATTGATGCGCTACCCGGAAATGATTAAACCAAAAACAAAACTCGACCAGGTGATTCAGAATATAGACATTGCACCAACCATACTTGACCTGGCAAGACAGAAAACACCCCCATCCATGCAGGGAAAATCCTTTCTTCCAATTTTAAAAGGGCAGCAGATACCCTGGCGAGATAAAGCTTTTTATGAGTACTATTGGGAGTATGACTTTCCCCAAACACCTACCGTTTTTGGTGTTCGTACGGAGAGGTATAAATACATTCGTTATGAAGGAATCTGGGATACCAACGAGTTTTTCGATTTACAGAACGATCCTCACGAAGTGAACAATTTAATAGCCAGCCCGGAACATCAATCATTAATCAAGCAAATGGCAGGCGACGTGTATAACTGGCTCGAAACTTCAAACGGCATGCAGATACCACTAAAAAGAACAATTAAACACCGGGGAGGCGACTACAGATATCCTAAACAATATTAACGTTCAATCGAAAAATATGAGACTACATATCCTTGGACTATCGCCATTCTTTTTTCTGATACCTTTTCTCATAATTTCGTCCGCATTCTCAAAAGATAGGTCTTATAGATTGGTAAAAAATTTTCAATCAATTCCTCCGGTGAAAAAAACCAATATCGTTTTCATTTTTGCTGATGATTTGGGTTATGGAGATTTAGGTTGTTACGGGGCAAAGGATATCAGTACGCCTAACATTGATTTCCTGGCAAACCAGGGATTGAAGTTTACTGAATTCTATTCTGTATCGCCCGTCTGTAGTCCGTCCCGGGCGGCATTGCTTACAGGCCGTTACCCTATCAGGCAAGGTATTCATGGTGTTTTTTTCCCTGATTCTTTTACTGGCATGGATACGACGGAACTCACCTTTCCTGAACTATTAAAAAAGCAGGGTTATAAAACAGGAATTATTGGCAAGTGGCATTTGGGTCATCAATACGGACACCGGCCATTACAACATGGTTTCGATTCATACTTTGGAATTCCTTATAGTAATGATATGACTTCTGTTGTGTATATGAGAGACAATGAGATTGTGGAAACCAAAGTAGATCAAAAATATATAACCAAACGGTATACGGAAGAAGCACTGAAGTTCTTAGATCAAAATAAGGACAAGCCTTTCTTCCTGTACATTCCTCACAGTATGCCACATGTGCCCATTTATGCATCGGAAAAGTTTGTAGGTACATCCAAACGCGGACTGTATGGTGATGTTATCCAGGAATTAGACTGGAGCGTAGGTGAAGTTTTGAAAAAATTAAAAGAACTGGATCTGGAAGAAAACACCCTGGTGGTATTTACAAGCGACAATGGACCCTGGCTGGTGATGGGTGCTGATGCTGGTATTGCCGGTATTTTACGGGAGGGAAAACAAACGACCTTTGAAGGGGGCATGCGTGTTCCGGCGTTGGTATATTGGAAAAATAAAATTAAACCGGGAACAGTAATAAAAGAGATGGCCACAATGATGGATTGGTTCCCAACATTTACAAATCTTGCTGGTGCAACATCTCCTAAGAATCTTGTGTTAGATGGTGAAGATATTCAAAATGTATTGTTGGGAAAAGATAGTCGTAAGGGAAAGGAGCTCGCCTATTATTACAACGGGAAATTGGAAGCCTTTCGTGTTGGCGACTGGAAACTAAAACTGCCGCATACCGGACAAAAGGGACATTTCGCTTCAAAAGAAGTAGCGCCGCATGGAGCGTTGTTATTTAATATCACTAAAGATCCCGGAGAAACTCACAACCTTGCAGAAGAGAATCCTGACAAAGTATTAGAGCTGCAATCAAAGATTGCGGGTTTTACAAAAAAACTTGGAACTGTGCCGCCGGGAAAATTTGTACATGCTGATGCCGATAGAACTTTAAGTAACCAACGCAAGAATTGATGGGTAGAGATTCTGCAAGTTTTTCAGGATGAAAAGATATTTATAAGACTTGTCTTATAAAAGGACGAATCACTATAGACGATAACTTGTCATAAGTTTTATGAAACAAAATTTATCATTCGAACAGTTAATGCAACTATACAATCATATTGGAGAGGAGGAACGACATTTCAACACACTTGAATTGGAATACCGGAAACTTGCATCTCAATGGCTCCTGGTTTCTTTAGGTGCAATTGGGTTTATTATAAGCAAAGAAAGCCTTGTGCCAATAAATATATGGGCTTTGGTTATTGCAATCTGTATTGCTGCTTCGAGTGGAATTCTTGTTCTGTGGTTACTCGATTTGAAAGTTTATCATGAACTCCTTCATTCTGCTTTCCGGGAGGGGGTTCGGCTTGAAAGAGAGTACGCAGACGTTCTGCCGCAAATTCGGAACAATATGGTCAATTCTGCAAAAGGTGGAGATGTGATTCAAAAGGTGATACTTTATTACTTTTTCAGTATCCTTCTTTTGCTCGTAATAGCAAATATCTCAATCTGGATGTTGAACGAATCGAAGCCGTGGATCAATCTTCTGGTAAATTTTATTTCTGTTGCCACCTCTTATATCATTTATAAATTGATGACCAATAAATCTTCAAGAGTTTTTTTAGGTGAATTGTGAATTGTAGAAAATAATTTGAATGGTGTTATTCTGAAATGGGTTAACCCCGAATAAATTTTTTGCTTCAATAAGATCTGAATCTGGTAACACTACGGTTGCATTAGCGCCTGCTCATTTATTTTCTCAACAGCGGAAACATCCTCTGAAACCCCATCCGCAACCTGTTTAATAATACCCGGCAATAGTAAGGCCTCCTTTTTTATTTTCTCGCTGAAGATCCGAAAAGGAGGGTGGCCTTTTTTCTGTATCCACTCCTCTATAATTTTTTGGTGCCGAACACAGCCAGATATTTTATCCAGGTTTTTTCCCAATTGCTTTTTCTCCAATGCATCAATATTCCATTCCTGCTCACAGTGACTGGTTTTGCATAACACAGGAACCTGGTATAGCAATGCCTGGTAGATGGTTCCATTGCCTCCATGACAGATCATGAGGTCGATAGCCGGGAAGAGTTCGTGTATGTTAACGAAAGGAAGATGTAAGATGTGAGCCGCTTGCAACACACGCTCCGCATCCCCTGTGGCTACAACATTATACTTTTTATAATAAGGATCATTCAGAAAAGAGAGTTTGGACCAATCTCCCGTACTGCCCATCGTAGCCAATATAGTTTTTTTGCTCTTGTCCGATCTTGCATTTTGGTCGCAAACTTTCAAAGACGCTTCATAAAACAAGGGCGATATCAGTTGGTAATGAGATGGCATTTGCCTTTGAGGGAAAAGATCCTGCAAATCACATACGAGATTGATGTCGCCTTCCAGTTCATCGAGGTATCCATTGCCGGAAGCAAGTTGGTAACGTTGACGGATCTTTCTGAAAGGTTTGTGTAATTGCCCGAATGCCTGGGCCTCGCCGAGTTTGGTCAGCAGCATTTTAACAGGAGAGGGGAGACTTGTTACAAACTTATATGCAGGGTGTGTTCTGGATATCTTTCGGTGACCAGCATAATATTTGCTCATATAACCATTGATCAGAGAAATAAATGTTACCGAAGAAGTTTCAGCAGACATTTTTAGGGTGGGGGAATGATCACCCAACACCGCCACAGGTTTCAATTGTCGTATTACCTTCACCTGCTCCAGGTACACTTGTTCCAAAACAGATTCATTCATCCAGGAAAAGTCAAACTGTTTTATTGAATCTACTGCTGAAGATGCATCGATGGCACTGCAGTGAAACGTATGGATGCCTTCTTGTTCAATGAATGAAGTAAAATCCGGATGGTATGCAATGCGTACATCAAAGTACCGGCTAAAGTGCCGGCATAAAATAATGCATCTTAGGTAATGCGACAGTACGCCAAATGGAAAAACAAGAATAAGAGGCTTTGCCGCAACAGAAACTGACGTATAGGATGACATATAAATGATTTATTAAAAAAACATGCCCTCAAAGGTTAATAGAATTTTTGGCCACCAAGGCACTAAGACACAAATAAAAATAAAACTCTGTATTGAAAATTCCTTTGTGTCTTGGTGCCTTGGTGGCAACTGCTGTATTATGAAAGGTCACCATGACGTGAAGATTCCAATAAAATGAGTTTTCCTGTAAGTTTAATTCGCTGATATTTGTAAGCCGATGCCGAAATGTGCCGGGCAAAAAAGAAAATATTTCCCCGGTTTTGGCAATACGTTCCGGACCCTGGAATTTTTTATGGAGGAAGATGGCAGCAATCAACAATTGTACAATGTAGATAAAGATCATAGAGAAAGCGTTAACCATGCCTCCGGAGAAAAAGCAGTATCGCGCAGGCTGTTCTTAACGTTAAATAAATGGTATAAGGAGAAGCGAACAACGCAACCACTATCGCAGTAAATGAATGAAGAGACTTTAAATGTATACATGAACAAAAATCAAAACGCCGAAAAAATCAACCGAAGAATTCCAAATAAAGCAGCCATGAAACGATACCGTGTACTGATAGCCTCTTTATTTTTTTTCAATGGTGCAATCATTTCCTGCAATAACCAACCCGGGAGCGATCTGGCAAAAAAGGAGGACAGTATCAGTTGTATGCAAACGCCTTCACGTTTTGCCGCCGCAGGCGATACTTCCTCCCGAAGCATTGTTTATAACGGCGACAGCAGTACCACCGGGATGGTTTATATTCCTGGTGGCCGTTTTATGATGGGAGCTGATAACAAACAGGCCGTGGCCGACGAATATCCAAAGCATTCCGTAAAAGTCGATCCTTTCTGGATGGATGCCACCGAAGTTACCAATGCTCAGTTCGCAAATTTTATTAAAGCAACCGGCTACGTAACGACTGCCGAGAAAGCTCCGGACTGGGAAGAAATTAAGAAGAATCTTCCTGCTGGTACTGCTAAGCCGCATGACAGTATGCTGGTTGCTGCATCGCTGGTGTTTACACCCACCGATGGACCGGTTGATTTAAATAATTATGCTACCTGGTGGCGATGGCAAAAGGGCGCCAGCTGGAAAGAGCCTGAAGGGACTGGAAGCAGTATTCAGGGAAAAGCAAACTTACCGGTAGTGCATGTGTCTTGGGACGATGCGCAGGCTTATTGTAATTGGGCAGGCAAACGTTTGCCAACAGAATCTGAATGGGAGTTTGCTGCCAGGGGAGGATTGGATGAGAATATTTATCCCTGGGGCAATGAACCTGTCAATGTCGGTAATGCAAAAACCAATAGCTGGGAAGGATCTTTTCCTTATCACAATGAACTTAAAGATGGTTACTTTAAACTGGCGCCTGTACGTTCCTTTAAGTCCAATGGCTATGGCTTATACAATATGGCCGGCAATGTATGGGAGTGGTGCAGCGACTGGTATGATGCCGCATATTATAAAACATTTCAAACAGGTACAGCACTCAATCCAAAAGGTCCTGACAAAAGTTTTGATCCTGATGAACCGTATGTACAGAAAAGATCGTTAAGAGGGGGTTCATTTCTTTGCAATGATAGCTACTGCAGTGGCTATCGTGTGTCAAGAAGAATGAAAAGCAGCCCGGATACAGGATTGGAGCATACCGGCTTTCGTTGTGTGAAAGACATTCAATGAACCAATCATAAAACAATTTATGGTTAAACACATGACAGCAGTTCGCATTTTTTCTTCCCTGTTTTGTTTCTTTCTTTGTTGCCATTCTGTTATTGCACAAACTACACCCAATATTATTTTAATTATAGCCGATGATGTGAGCTGGGATGACCTGGGCTGCTATGGAAATAAGGCTATACGAACCCCTAACATCGACCGTCTGGCTAAAGATGGAATGAAGTTTACGAATGCCTTTGTTACTTCCAGCTCCTGCAGTCCAAGTCGCAGCAGCATCATTACCGGACGATATCCGCACAATACAGGCGCCGCGGAATTACATACGCCCTTGCCGGCACACCTTCCTTTCTTTCCTGAACTATTAAAGAACAAAGGTTATTACACGGCCCAGGTTGGTAAATGGCACGAAGGCGAATACACAAAACGAGCCTATGATACATTGATTGCTGGAAAAAGAAATGGAGATGGTGGAGAAGAACTCTGGCTTTCAATGGTACGTGATCGTTCGAGAAATCAGCCTTTCTTTTTCTGGCTGGCACCGTTTGATGCACATCGTGAGTGGGAAGCCGATTCGTTAAACCAGCCGCATGATCCAGCAGAAATTATCGTTCCCACTTTTCTTTCGGATACAAAAGAAACCAGGGAAGACATTGCCGCATACTACAACGAAATCGCGCGGCTGGATTATTATGTGGGCGCGCTGGAAAAAGAGTTGTACCGGCAAGGAATACATGAAAATACAATGATCATTTTTATGTCGGATAACGGACGCCCTTTTCCGCGCAGTAAAACGCGGCTAATCGATGCCGGGGTAAAAACACCTTTCCTTATCAAATGGCCAAAGGGAATACAAAAGGGAAGTGAATGTCATAGCCTGGTAAGCGCTATTGATATTGCACCAACATTATTGGAATTGGCAGAAATCAAACCCTTACCGACAATGCAAGGCAGAAGCTTTTCAGAGCTTTTTAAAAATCCGGATCATTCTTTCCGAAACTATATTTTCACAGAACACAATTGGCACGATTACGAGGCCTATGAAAGAGCTGTACGCACCAAAGATTATTTATACATCATCAACCGTCGCCCCGGATTTGCCAACCAGGGGCCGTTAGATGCTGTAAACAGCAAATCATTCAAAGCGCTGAAAGAATCTGAATCGAAAGGAACGATAACACCCATTCAAAAAGATATTCTTCTTTCACCAAGACCGGCAGAAGAATTGTTTGATTTGAAAAAAGACGGTGCGCAGATGGATAACCTCGCAAATAAACCCACCTTAGCGTCTGTAAAAAACAATTTGAAAGAAGTATTGAGCAAATGGCAGAAAGAAACCGGTGACACAGCGCCTTCTGATTTAACGCCTGATTGGTATGATCGTGTTAATGGAAAGAAAACCGCCGTGCACAACCAGCGGGGCGAAATGCCCGGCAAATCTTTGAATGCTGATAAAATAAATGCAAAAGGGGCTTTTTGATAAAGCAGGTGAGTTTGCATCTGAACTCATCCATTGAAAAATATTGTTATTGAGGAAACGAAAGCATGCCATTTTTTTGCTTGTTTTTTGACGAATGGTACGGATCACGAGGAATGTGAGGGGTTCATGTATTGTCTGACAAAAAACGACTACGGAATTTTGATAACTTTATTGGCTTAAGCTCCCTGTATGATCATACATCCAGCACTTCAGTAAACAATGAATCATGAAACGTCCTCCGGAAAATTATTGTTTACGGGTATCGTGTTGGTCATTGCGGCAATTCTTGTCAAAACGCAGAAGGGTCGGTTAATACCCACCTTTCACTGTTAAAAAGTCAGTGCATCCCGAAGACCTTGAAAGAGCAGAAAAGGATTTGTTCGATGCGGTGACCAATAGAAAAACTTGAGTTCAAACTTCAGGGTAATAACACCTGACAGTACTAACCGGAACATACTTGCATCGGGTACCATCTTTACAAACGATGCGGGCAAGCCTTAAAAAATGATCGGAATAAACATAAATGTTACTGACAGAAAAAAAACTGAACAGGAAGTAGAGCGTCTTAGCCAGCGGATAGTGGCCGCAACCAAAGGCATTGGTATTGGTACCTGGGAGTGGGATATTCAAAACAATCTACTTGATAGCGATGAGCAGGTTTTCCATTTATTTGGACTGGCGCGTCCTGATTTCGGCGGTGAATATGAAGATTGGCGTTCCACCGTTCATCCGGATGATATTGAAAGAGTGGAAAAAGAATTGGTTGATTCCATTGCGAATAAAAAAAACAATAATATCGAAAATTTCTGGCTGGGAATTGTGAAATTGCCGGGCAATGAATAATTGCTTTTAAAAAGAACTCATGCAAACGATTAAACAACTGCTGATTATTGAAGACAATCCCTCCGATCTGTTTTTGCTGCGGGAATATCTCAATCATGTACAGTTGAAAGTGGAGGAGATAATTATTGCAGAAAAGATTCAGCAGGTTCTTGATCTGCCTACCCCTTTTCATCCTGATCTCATTTTTCTTGATCTGAATCTTCCCGACAGTAATGGGTTAGAAACATTTCTAACGGTTAACCGCCGCATGCCGGATGCGGCTATTATTATATTAAGCGGTTTGAATGATACGGTGATCGCTTTACAAGCTATCCAGGCAGGTGCTCAGGATTATATGGTAAAGGGAGATTTTGATGAAAAATTTCTGTCAAAAACGATCAGCTACAGTATTGAAAGAAAAAGAAGCCAACTGAGGCTCCGTGAAAGTGAGGCGCGTTACCGGATGCTGGTAGAAAATGCGCCTGAAGCCCTGGTGGTTTTGGATGTCGAAAAAGGAAAATTTACGGATGTCAGTGAAACCGCAGCAACACTTTTCAGGATGACGAAAGAGGAGTTGATGGAAGTTGCCCTTACAGATCTACACCCCCGGTATCAGCCAGATGGAACATTGTCTTCGGAAACGGCAGCAAAGCATATCAATGATGCCATAGCCGGCGGCAAACCGGCATTCGAGTGGACGCATATAGATCGTGATGGCAATGAAATACCCTGTGAAATATGGCTCGTTCGCCTCCCTTCAGATACCCGCATCCTCATTCGTGGAAGTATTATGGATATATCTGAACGCAAAAAAACAGAAGAAGCGTTGCGACAGAGTCAGCAGATGACTAGCCTCATTATGAACTCTGCCCTCGATGCCATCGTGTCTATGAATTCTGCCGGTACTATAACCGTGTGGACGCCGCAGGCTGAAAAAATCTTCGGCTGGAGCAAGGAGGAAATCATCGGTAAAAAAGTAGTAGAAACCATCATTCCGGTGTACAACCGGGAGCGGTATGAAAAAGGGCTGGGTCTTTATTTAAAAACCGGGCAGGGACCCGTAATAAACAAAGTGCTGGAAATTTCAGTGCTTAACCGGGATGGCAAAGAGTTTCCGGTGGAACTCACCATTGCGCCCATCAGACAGGGTGAGGCACTCTTCTTCTGTGCCTATATACGGGATATTACCGAACGTAAAAATGCAGAAGAAAAAATAAAAAAAGCGCAGGAAAGCTTTCAGCTTATAACCCATGCCACCAATGATGCCATGTGGGATTGGGATCTCAAAACCGGAGAAATATGGTGCAATGAACAACACTACAAACTGTATGGTCATAGTCCTCAGCAACCACCTATGAATTTTGATGAATGGGAATCACGAATACATCCCGGGGATAAAGAACGTGTGATAAAAAGTTTTAATAAGGCGATTGAGCGATACGCAGAAAAATGGGAAGAACAATACCGGTTTAGTTTTTTAGATCGCGGTTACGGAAATGTGTACGATCAGGTTATTATTTTTTATGAAGACGGCAAACCGGTCCGCAAGCTGGGGTCTATTATGGATATTACCCATCTGAAAAAAGCCGAAGAAGCATTGATGGAAAGTGAGGATAAATATCGCTCGTTGGTAGAGCAGGCCGGCGATGCAATTGCTTTGTTTGATATCCAGGGCAGAATTCTGGATGTAAACCAGAGTTCAACGCAATTGCTGGGATATACAAAAAAAGAATATGAGAACCTGACATTAAAAGATATTCTCTCTGCGGAAGAACTGAAATCCAATCCCGTTCGGTTCGATTTGCTGCAGGAAGGTGAAGCCACCATCAGGCAACGTAAAATGATAAGGAAAGATGGTTCCATCGTAGAAACTGAGGTACATGCAAAGAAACTGGCAGATGGTAATTTCCTGGCATTGATACGGGATCTCACCGAGAGGAACAAAGCTGAAGAACAAATAAGAGAAAGTGAAGAACGTTACCGCCAGATCGTGGAGACCGCACACGAAGGCATCTGGGTGATAGACACCAACAACCTTACTTCATTTGTGAATGAACGAATGGCACAAATGCTGGGTTATACCCGTAACGAGATGTTGGGAAAGCATTTGTTTGATTTCATGGGTGAAGAAGATAAAAATATTTCTGAACATTATCTGCAGCGAAGACATCAAGGAATTACAGAAGAACATGAATTCAAGTTCAAAACCAAAGAGGGGCAGGTTCTCTGGGCGTTATTAAGCACCAATCCCATTGAAAAAAGTGGAAAATATGTTGGTGCGCTGGCTATGGTAACGGATATCACTGAACGTAAAAAAGCCGAGGTCGAATTAAAAGCGACTCATGACCGCCTGCTTTTTCACATGGAGAACTCACCCCTGGGATATATTGAATTGGATGATAAGCTTTCCATTAAATCCTGGTCAAAAAGGGTCGAAGAAATTCTTGGTTGGAGCAGGGAGGAGGTTCTTGAAAAAGAAAGGTTCAGCATCGTGTACGAAGAAGATGTTCCTGAAGCGAAAAGGATAACACATCAATTAATGAACGGGGCAATAGAAAGAAACCAAACGCTCCTGAGGAACTATACGAAGGATGGAGATGTTGTGTGGTGCGAATCATTCAATTCTGTTTTAAAGAATGAAGAAGGCAAAGTGTACACCATGATGTGCCTGATCCAGGATATCACAGAAAGAAAAAGAATGGAAGAGGGCATCAGGGACAGCGAAGAAAAACGCAGGCTGATCATGAACGCCGCATTGGATGCCATTATATGTATTGACACCAAAGGAAAGATTACATTCTGGAATCCGCAGGCCGTAGAAATATTTGGCTGGAAAGAGGAAGAAGTAATGGACCGCATCTTATCGGAGATCATTTTTCCACGCCAGGGCCACGATCAAAGTATTGAAAATTATTTCAGAAGTGGCTACGCCGTCTCTTTAAATGTTTTGCTGGAACTTTCAGCTATTGATCGGGAAGGCAATGAATTTCCGATAGAATTAACAGTGCTGCCGATTAAACAGGGAGGCGAGGAATTCTTTTGTGCTTTTATTCGAAATATTACCGAACGTAAAAAAGCAATAGAAGAAGTACGACAATCAGAAGAAAAGTACAGGCTTCTTTTTAAAAGTAATCCCTTGCCTATGTGGGTATTGGATCTTGATACACTGGGGTTTCTTGCCGTTAACGAAGCAGCCTTGCAACATTATGGATACAAACAGCACGAATTCCTGAAATTAACAGCCGCTGAAATACGCCCTCTAGAAGAAAAAGCCCGCTTTGCCGATAAAATTCCGGTACAACATACCAGTCTCTACGTAGCCGGTATCTGGAAACATAAGAAAAAAGATGGCAGTTTGATAGATGTAGAAATACATGCGTACCCGATAACTTATGAAGGGAGAAAAGCTGAGCTTATATTGGTGAATGATGTAACAGAAAAGTTGAAATCTGAAGCGCTGTTGAAGAAGTCGTACCAGGAAATACGTCTGCTGGCTTCACATATTGAAAATGTAAGGGAAGAGGAAAGGATTGCCATTGCCCGGGAAATTCATGATGAACTGGGCCAGCAGCTCACGGTTCTTAAATTGAATATTTCATGGCTGTCGATGATGATTACCCAAAACAAAGAAGATGTTGAAGAAAAAATAGTGCAGCTCCTGGGGATGGTCGACAATACCATTAAAAGTGTACGGAAAATTTCGTCTGAACTGCGGCCAAGTGTACTGGACGATCTGGGCCTGGAGGCCGCGCTGGAATTTCATAGCCTGGAATTTGAAAAAGTATCAGGTGTTAAAACAACCCTCGTTGCTGAAATGGGTGATCTAAAACTTCCCATTAATATTGCAACGGGCCTGTTCAGGATCTTCCAGGAAAGCCTCACCAACGTAGCCCGCCACGCTGAAGCAACCGAAGTAAGTACTTCACTTAGAAATGAAGATGGGATTTTGTCAATGGCCATCACCGACAATGGCAAAGGGTTTACGGTTTTGGGTATCGAGAATAAAAAAACGCTCGGTATACTGGGCATGCGTGAAAGAACATCGATCATGGGCGGGGAGTATAAAATTATCAGTGCTCCCGGTAATGGCACCACGGTAGAAGTTACGCTGCCGGTCGATAGCACATCTTAAATAATACCTCCTGCCTTTGTTGGTGGCCTTTGTTGGTGGCCTTTGTTGGTGGCCTTTGTTGGTGTCTTCACCAACAAACTGCGGAGAAGAAATCTGACCCTGCCTTTGTTGGTGTCATCACCAACAAACTGCGGAGAAGGAATCTGACCCTGCCTTTGCTCGTGTCGTCACCAACAAACTGCAGAGAAGAAAGATTGTTCT
>Ga0136634_10000139_pt1 | contig 35479 bp, 33 predicted proteins | sample AntDrymUQ8332106_2_FD_104654 | JGI IMG/M metagenome (GOLD analysis project Ga0136634, IMG submission 104654) | Polar desert sand microbial communities from Dry Valleys, Antarctica - metaG UQ833 (21.06) | ecosystem: Environmental > Terrestrial > Soil > Desert | place: Antarctica: Dry Valley... | reverse complement strand
GACATATAATTTTAAAAAATAAAACATGGCAACAAAAATTTTTGTGAATCTACCAGTTAAAGATCTTAATAGATCTGTAGAGTTCTTTACTAGGCTCGGTTATACCTTTAATAAGCAGTTTACAGATGAAAATGCAACATGCATGATCGTAGGAGAAGATATTTTTATAATGCTTCTGGTGGAACCTTTTTTCAAAACGTTTACAAAGAAAGAAATCGTGGATGCTTCCAAAGGCATAGAGGCTATCATATGCCTGTCGGCAGAAAGCAAAGAAAAAGTAGATGAAATGATACGTATAGCCACTTCGGCTGGCGCCACCACCCCTAAAGAAAAGCAGGATCAGGGCTTTATGTATTCACAAGGATATCAGGATCTCGATGGGCACTTATGGGAAATAATGTGGATGGATCCGGCAGCGTTTAACTGAGGTGTACAAAAAATCTTTAATTAATCTATGCCACGAATACAGGAATTATCTAATTCATTTCCTGATAATGCCTGTAATTCGTGGAAATTCCTAAAACGCAAGTCGGAAGCTTCCAAATATTCCGAAACGTTTGACTCTTTCAGGTGGTAATGGTTGTGGCAAAACCCTCCATATTAAATCAATACGAAATACTCTAAAAATATTATCTACGCCTGTACCTAATTCGAGGTACGTTTTTCCATTGAGAGATGCAAATTTATAAACTGCTCCGGGAGGCATATTATAATCTCGGTTTTTATCGCCGAGGCTACCCCACAATGCTTTCGCGCTCCAGAATTGCCTGAATTTTAATTTCCGTGTAAGTGGAATAAAGCGGAACAGACCATTCCCAATATTGTGTTCTACATTAATACCCGCATATTCATCGTGCAGGTATTCATATCGATTCATAAGGTTGAAAGCATATTTATTGTAATAATAGATTTCATTTCCCGGAGCGATGTCCAGTAACATGTATGGTAGTGTGCCATAGGTTTTCCCGCCAAAAAAATTATAATAGATATTGCCGTAGGGAGATATTTTTTTATAATCGGAAATACTACCTGACAGTTTTGTATAATTATAACTGCTTTTGAAAACATCTGAAATTCCCTTTGTGACCTTAACCTCTACAATAGGGTAAAGGCTTCCCAGGCTAATGCGGTTAAATGTGCTTTCAAGAAATTTTTCGAGATAGGCATAACGCAGTTTTAATGACACTTCAGAAGTTGACAATGGCGTTCTATTATTACCATTGATAAAAATAGTTTTAGGCGGAAGTTCTCTTAATGGCTCGAAGGTTTTATGAGTGCCACCTAATCCTATAGAGAAACCATTCGACCATTCTTTAAAAATATCGACCTTTTTTTCATCAATCATTAAAAACTTAAGTGGCACCCCGGATTTTCGGATGGCGATTGCGAAAATATTATCCTGGCTTATTTCATCGTAATATGTTTGTCCGTAATCCAGATCTTTTTTATACGATGCGGATATTGATAATCGTGGACTTTTATTAAAAAGGTACATACCATTGATTTGGTACTTCCATTTTTTGTCGGTGAATCCATAGGCGCCGTATCCATGGAGGAATAGCTTCTTATTAAAATAACGGTTTGTGCCCAAATCAAATCTTGTTCGGACCCCTTCCAGAGAATTATAGGTAATCCAATTATACCATGGCCCGATCTCAAAGTTGCCGATATTTTTATAGCCGGTAGTAAGAAAATAGATCTGTTCTGTTGCTTTTTTGAAAGCAGGTAATTTCAATAAAGTGTCCATTGTTTTATAGATAGCCTTTTCATTTTTTGTAAGTTCTTCGTGGCGTGATTGAACCCAAAATGAATCAGGATTATTTTTTGCTGCCTCGGGAAGAATCGTTTCTTCAAGCAATTTGTTTTTACTAAGCTGATTGATTACCGAGCTATCATTGACTACAATATCTTTATAAGTTGTGCCTTTACGGGCAATGACCGAAAGTTTATTTTCTCCCCGGAAAGAGAGATCAGCTACAAATTTATCCCTTGTTAAAAACCAGGTGGAGTCATCCAGCTGGGTGTATTCCTGGATAAGGCTGAGATTATCTACGAAATTAATATTAGCATCCTTAGCTAAACGCAGGTTCATTTTTTGTACCGCAAATGTGGTATCATGTATCCAGCAATCTCCTTCAAAAGTATTTTCACCCTTACGTTTAGGTGTAAACATTAAATGGATCAACCGGCGTCCATCCACAAACTGGGAATCTAAAACTTTATATCGATAGTAAGCATCCCCGTTATCACTTATTGGACTAACAAATTCTTTATCAAATACAGGAATAAAATTGCTATAGAAGTTCACATTTTGTTCCATCCCTCCAAGAAATTTTGATACACTTTCATTATTTACACCGATTGTTTTAGTGCCTTTGAAAACTTCCCTTCTTCGTAAAGGAGATTTTTGAAAGTAATAATCTGAAACGGCCTCTGTTAGATAAATTGGTAAAAAAGGCTTGCCATCCTCAGTAGTATCAATATTATTAAATACGAAATTGAAACGCTTAATAAAAGGCAATTTACCAAATTTATCTTTTTTGACATTCTTAAGATCTACTTCAAGCTTGTTGTATAGCTCATAGGAGAAATTGTCAAATCGATAACGGTCGTTGAAAGGTTTTCGCCTCACTATTCTTTTCCACATCAGCAACCCCCGATCGATTTTTCTTTTGACGATAACTTCAGCAGCATACTTTCCTCTTTCCAGTAAAATAGAAATATCAAGCACATCCCCCTGTGCTTTGTTTAGCACGGAGTCAAGTGGAATTGTAAAATCTTTGTAACCCACATAGGTAACCTCAATGGTATCAGAAGGCCAGTTATCGAAACGAAATGTAAAGTTGCCTGCGGAATCGCTCAATTTACCCGAACCGCTTTTTTTGAAGCTGATGGACGCAAAAGGAATGCGTTCATCGCTATGCGCATCTTTGATGACTCCTTTCAGAATTTTGGTTTGCGCATTCACCCAAAAAGTTTGTAGAGATATTAATAACACGCATAGTAATAATGCCTTTTTCACATAAGAGTTCATGTGTCAAAAATACAACATACCCTGCAATAGGGTTTTGTTAAAAAAAATTAACGCTCCATATATTTGGAAGTATTGAATGAGATCATTTCCTTTGTATTTCAAAGTACTTTCTTATGACCGAACACATGCAACCATTGGAAGCTATACAGGATATTAAAAAAATGATGGAGAGATCCTCACGTTTTATATCGTTGAGTGGCTTAAGTGGGGTAAGTGCAGGGATATGTGCGTTGATAGGTGTATGGTTTGCTTATCAATGGATCTATAAATACTATATCCGCTACGAGGAAAGGGGGGGATACGATGCTCTTGATTTTACCAAGTTGACCTGGAATTTAATTGGACTGGCCATAGTTATTTTTGCGGGTGCTATATTATCAGCCTTATATTTTACCTGGCGCAAGGCGCGTCGCAATAAACTTCCGATCTGGGACCATACATCCCGAAAGCTAATCATTAATTTATGCATACCGATAGTCGCTGGCGGAATATTTGTTTTTGGAATGTTACATTATAGTGAATGGCGTTTTATTACTCCGGTATGTCTTATATTCTATGGACTTGCGCTGGTAAATGCCAGTAAGTATACATTGTCGGATATAAGATATGTGGGTTTGATTGAAATCACGCTCGGCCTGATTAATATGTGGTGGATTGGGTATGGATTATATTTTTGGGCTGCTGGGTTCGGTATTTTACATATAGTTTATGGAACATTGATGTGGTGGAAGTATGACCGGTCTTAATTATTACATACCAATTATTAAATGTGAATGTGATCAGGAATGAAGAATCCGATAGAAAATTTAAATAAAGCATTTGACAGCCGCATCCGGATGGGAGTAATGAGCACCCTTATGGTAAATAATCAGATAAACTTTAATGATTTGAAGCAAATGTTGGGAGTAACTGATGGCAACCTCGCATCGCATCTCACTAATCTGGAAGAAAATGGGTTTATCAAAGTTCACAAAGGATTTATTGGTAGAAAAACAAATACCACTTATTCGATTACAAAGGCAGGTGAAAAATCATTTAAGGAACATATTGAAGCCTTGGAGGCCATAATAAAAGGAGTAAAATAATTTTTTTTGTCAATCTACTTTGAAATACAAAGTACTTTCTTGAAATAAAAATATAAAAATAAACTATAATCATGGACACACATGTTCCCAATTTCTGGCAGCGCAATCGCGTAACCATCAAAGGTATTTCCGTAGGAGTTTTGATCCTGGTATTACTGATACCAACTGCTTTTATTCACGGATTAATTATGGAGCGTAAGTACAGGCAAGCGGAAGTGGCTGCTGAAGTGAGCTCAAAATGGGCAGGATCTCAAACGATATCAGGTCCATTTATTACTATTCCTTACACGGAAGATGTGAAAGACAATGCCGGAAAAATAGTAGTGGTGAGGCATCTTGCCTATTTTCTTCCCGACCAGTTAAATATTAATGGAAATATCATTCCTGAAATTCGAAGTCGAAGTATTTATAAAGTAGTATTATATAAAGCCGCTCTTCAGGTACAAGGAAATTTTTCTGCAGAGAGATTTTCTGAATTGGGAATTGGTGCTAACAGGCTTTTATATAATGAGGCACAATTATATTTTGGTCTTTCCGACAATCGTGGAATTGAAGATCAGTTAACTATCAATTGGAATGGAAGCGAAAAATCTTTTAATGCGGGGGTTCCAAAGAATGCTTTAGTTCATTCAGGGGTCAGTGTACCGGTTACTCTTTCTACTATGGATTCGTCAAAATCATTTTCCTTTAATATTAAATTAAAGTTGAAAGGCTCGGAATATTTATTTTTTACTCCACTTGGTAAACAGACCCAGGTTCAATTAAAATCCCCTTGGGCAGATCCTTCATTTGATGGAAGATTTCTACCAGTCAGGAAAGAAATTACTACAAAAGGATTTACAGCAGATTGGAAAATATTGCATTTCAATCGCGAATTTCCTCAGGCATGGGTAGATACAGAAATTATTATTAGCAACTCTTCTTTTGGGTTGAATTTGTTGCAGCCAAACGACGCCTATGGTAAAACCCTGCGTGCAGTAAAATACGCCATACTCTTTATCTCGCTCACTTTTTGCCTTTACTTCTTCATTGAGTTATTCCAAAAGCGATCCGTTCATCCTATGCAATATATTTTAGTTGGCCTGGCGCTCTGTATTTTTTACACACTCTTATTGTCTGTTTCCGAATATCTTGACTTTAATCTATCCTACGCCATCGCTGGAACGGCTACCGTTTTGCTCATTACGTTGTATACTAAAAGCCTTTTTGTAAAATGGAATATTGCGTTATTGTTCGGCGTGTTTCTTGGATTATTATACACATTCATATTTATTCTGATCCAATTGCAGGATGGTGCGCTTCTCTTTGGAAGTATCGGACTGTTTATTCTTCTTGCCACAGTAATGTATTACAGCAGGAAGATTGATTGGAATTATTCAGCGTTGATCAAGTCGAAACCCTTGCAGGTTCAGCAATAAATTTTTATGAAGACGAGAAACGATATTTATCATCATTCTTAAATCAAAACCTTATTTCCTGACTATAATTGTAACTGACGTTCGTAATATAATTTTTTATGAATAGCATATGCTTTAAACAACCTGGCCGGGGATATGTACCTGTTCATGCCATGGGATTGCTTGTTACTTTTATTTCACTGGCATTGAATGTCATGTTCTTTATTGCCATTGACAGAAATTCTCATTCTCTTAGAGATACGCTGATTCATTTCTTTATATACTTTACATGCGTGTCTTTTTGTTGGAGATGGATGGCATCAAAAAAGAGCTAACTGCTCTTCAGAGCTGGATATATAATTAACACCATCATCAGGATGAATTACAAATTATGAAAAAGGAAAATAGGTTTTCATTCCAATCGCGGCTAAAAAGCATTCAATATGCTTTCACCGGACTGTTACATTTTTTCAAAACCGAGCACAATGCATGGCTTCATTTGATTGCCACGATTATAGTTAGTATCGTGGCACTTGTTGTTGGGGTTACCCAAACTGAAGCAATGGCGCTGATTTTTGCTGTGGCATTGGTCTGGATCACCGAAATATTAAATACCTGCATCGAGAAAGGAATGGATGTTTTCACTGACCAGTATCATCCTAAAATTAAATTCATCAAGGATCTTTCCGCCGGAGCTGTTCTAGTGTCTGCAGTGGTTGCTTTGTTGATCGGTTTATTCGTGTTTATTCCAAAATTTATTCATTTATGAAGATTATCTTATTACTCAAACCTAAAAGTGGGTCGTTTTTAAAATCAGAACTGGAGCGATGGCTGCTTATTTCCGTACTATTTAGTATTGTATTATTGAGTATAAGGATCGCCCTAACAGGGGAGTTTCTTTTTACTTTTCTTATCTGGAATTTATTTCTAGCCTTTATTCCGTATGCAATCTCAAAATGGTTATCCAGAAATATTGATTGTGTTCATGGCAGATTGAAATTCTCTATAATTTTTACAATATGGCTATTATTTATACCGAACTCTTTTTATATCATGACCGATCTTTTTCACCTGGATAGTTTTATCAATATTCCTCTATGGTTCGATCTCACTATCATTTTATCCTTTGCCTGGAATGGTTTATTACTTGGTATTTTATCTGTAAGGCAAATGGAGAAGATGTTGGAAGACTATTTTTTTAAAAGAACGGAATTGCTGTTTATTTACCCGGTGATGTTTTTAAACGCATTGGGTGTGTATATAGGTAGATATCTAAGGTTCAATAGTTGGGATATCGTATCCAACCCCTTTCAACTTTTAAAAGATATCTCTGATCTTGTTCTGCATCCTTTTCAGTATAAATATGTTTGGGGAATGGTCATTTGCTTTTCAGTTTTCATGACCCTTATATATATACTTTTAAAAAAATTAAGTGACGCTAATGGACGGTAATTGAAACGAAATACACGAAATAAGAATTAGAGGGATATCTGCCGGAACTTGTTCTGCGTTTTATGAAAATTCTAATGATGATTAGTTATTTTATTTGTATCCATCTCATTCGCATTTCAAATTCGCCTAATTCGTTTCAATTAACGTCTAGTAACATTTAGAATTCGCGTCTAAAAATCTACTCCCATCGCGAAATGAAACAGTGGTTTTCCTTTAAAGAAGCCACCCATTTCCCATCCTGCATCAAGTCGAAGAAAATAACCAAGTAAAGTACTTCTGGCGCCAAATCCATAACCTCCTACAAATGGTCCAATCCCACCAGCTTTTATCCGGACAAGAACATCATTGTTTCTGTATACATTTTCAGGCCTGGCTAATTTGTTATAGGCGCCATTCCACGCGCTGCCAAGATCAATAAATTGAACCAATTGAAAATTCCTCAGAAAGGCATTATTTATGGGTTTATTAAATAAGGTCGCAAATACGGGAAGACGAAACTCACTATTCAAAATAATAGCATTGTTGCCGTTGGAAACGTTTTGCCTGTAACCACGCATATTTACCGCTAACGATTGAAAGGCATAATCTCCATCCTGGGGTCTGGGCTCACTACTGAATTTTGGGAATACCGCCCCATCAACACCGCCCAGGTAGTACACAATTTTCTGATCACCCCATGAAAAATCAGCAGCGGCTCTTCCTGCCCAAATAAAGTTTCTGTAAATGGGATAATAGTAACGGGCATCTGCACCTGCGTTAAAATTGAAACGCCCATCCTGTGCTAACCCGCCTGCGGCTTTGTTGGTCTGAATATTCACGTCAACGTAAACCTTGTAACGAAGACCATTTAAAATATTCGTGGCCTTCTGTACAGAATTATCATAAATATATTCAAGGCGGCTAATGGCAAATGTTTGTTTATTCTGATCGGGGGTTTTTAAGGAGCTGGTATCAAATCTTCCATCGTCCCTGATTACAACTTTATCTGTTCTGATTCCTGTTGATATTCTTACACTCCGCACCCGGTCAAAAGGATATTTAATGACAATCTGGTATAAATTTGAAAACTGTTTTCCGTCGAAATTCTTAAGGGCATTATTGATCAACAACCGGGCATTCCCCAATTCAGTTTTGCGATAATAGATGAATGAGTAATCAAACCTTCTCTTTAAATAATCTACTCGTGCAAACCATTCGCCACCACCATCAAATAAGGATTGATTCACCGGAATAAAAGCGCTGCTCCCTCCAGTATTTCCTACAGAAACACCAGAGCCTATACCACTGATCAGGGGCAAGCGCATAGCCCCCGTAAAACGGATATCTTCAAACAAATCAAATATTGAAGCCTTAAGCATACCATTAAACGCACCTCCGCTTTGAAGTACAACCGGCAGCGAACCGGTGTAGGGTTCATAACGGCTGATAAGAATATCGTTATTAAAAGCTCCAGAAAAATTATCAACAGAAAACTTTAGTTTGTAATCGAAGAGTTTTGCTTTTTTTATTACCGATTCTTCTTTTTGCGCCAGCTCATCTATTCTTTGTTGAATCGATAACACATCAGAGCTATCTTTTTCAAATTCCGTTTCGAATATGGATCTTGAAGTGTCGCTGAGATTATTCTGATTCTCCAATTGGATCGCTTCCCCGCTGGAGGTTTGCGCATCCGCGATCTTTTTCCTTCGATATTCCGTGGGTTTAGAATTTATATTTCTTCTTCTCAGGGCGTTTTCATCCACCTTCAACTTGTAAAGGAATTTTAGATTGCCTTCCTTACGCACTTCACTCACCTGGCCATTGTCACCGGCAATTTTGGTTTCAAGCAAACCACTTTGATAATTAGTAATAGGGAAAACATAGGCCGAATCGTTAGTAACGGAAAAAGCAAAGATGGAATCAGGTTCGGCTTTATTCCAGGCCTTCAATGCTGAGTCCAGATCTTTATCCTCGGGATTGCGCAAAAAATCATTTCCTACCACATATATAGTATCAATTCCTGCACGTTCTGTGGAAAAGAAGCCTGCATATCGGTTTGCTACGCCATTTTCATCACTAATAAAAGTAAAATGCGAGGTGTTATATTGAGTAGGAAGGCGGGCATCACCGTATTTCATTTTGCTCAACTGTGTTATTTGCCTGAACTCGCTTTTATTATAATTGTCGGCGAGGAATATATTGTATTTAGTTGGAGGAATGGTTGTGTCGGTGCTGACAGTCGTAGGGTCTGGGCGATTGGAAGAAAAGATAATTCCTGTTTTATTCGGAAAAGCAACAAAGGTGGGATCAAGATCTGCATAAACATCATTAGTGACCTGCTCAAAATTATCCTTATCAATCTTATAAACAAATATATCCGACTGCCCTTTTCTAACGGCGCTAAGCAAAAGAGTATTTGCATCAAGCATAAACTTCATATCCTGTATCTGCTCAAAATGAGGAATCGTTTGTTTGATGGTTTTATACCGGGCTACAACATCATAGACGAATAGCTTGGTTTTTCCACCTTCCCAATAAATGCATGACAAACGGGTTCCCTTACCATCCCAGGCAAGTAGTGGGTAGTTTGGGTTGATTTCATTATCCTGGGTACGGGTACCATTTTTAAGCAATACTTTCCTGTCAACAAGATTTTCATACAGAACAATGCAATTTTGTCCCTTTATATATTCTACTACAGCATAAGTTTGACTCCTGGGAGCTGGATTTGGGGTAAAGCGGATAAAATCTTTATTTTTAGTTACCTCCTCAACTATTGAAATGGTTCCTTTGGGAAAATTGCGCCGTCCCCGAATGTCCTTGTAGTATTTTTCTTCATTCGCTACCATAAATTCGCGCACTACCTCTTTAAATTTCTTTTTAGCGATACGTTGTGAGGCACTGTTAAGATTACGGTATACTCTGGCGAGGTATAGAAAATAGGTTACGTTTTCTTTCTTGTACTTTTCTGCGATATAATTCCAAAAGGCATGACCAGCTAAAAGTGGTTTATCGAATGCAAACTGGTAGAAATTTTTATACTCACCGGAAAGGAGTGCAGACTTAAGTTGATCATCCAATTCTGTACTCCATTCTTCAGCTACATAATCAACGTAGCCATCCGTTAACCATTTAGGGAGATCAAGCAAGGCCTGGTTAGCTGCAAATTCTCCCAAATCATCTCCAAACAAAACATTATCTACAAGAGTTTTGGCAATTCCCTGGCGAACCTGCCTTCGTAAATGAGCATGATCACTCGTGTAATAAACAATCATTTTATTGTTCACCAATTTAGTGATGCCCCCGGTGGTTTGCCAATCGAGGTTTAATCCAATATTTGACTGCTCCAATTCATTAAAATGATTGTAAATAACAATATTGGCCCTGCGTTGTAAACCATACTCAACAAATTGCTCAATTTGTGAAAGTTCTTTTTCTGCAATCTGAGCCACATAATTCGCAATGGTTTGACCGTTCTCGTAGAAATAGGTATTGAAATTAGGTGTTTGATAGTACTGCCATTTAAACTTCCGGTATTGTACCCTGTTCTTCCCAAACTCCACAGTGTTAACTTGTGCATTGGCTTCTGCGAGCAGCAAAAAGACCCCGAAAATCAAAACAAAAAAACCTTTTGCCTTTGACTTAATCTGTTGAAATTGCATATCCTTCCTTTATATATTTTAAAGTTATAACAATCCGAAGTATCGGTAAAATTTCAATTAGGCTAAACAGAATACGTATATGACGACTATAAAGCATTTCACCTTTAACCCTTTTCAAGAGAATACTTACGTAATATATACTGAAAAGGGCGAGTGCTGCATCATAGACCCTGGATGCTATTTTAATAATGAACGTAATGAGCTCAAAAATTTTATCACTCGTCATCAATTGCAACCTAAATTTTTGTTAAATACCCATTGCCATCTGGATCACATTTTTGGAAATAAATTCATACATGATGAATATGGTCTTTCATTACACCTGAATGAAAAGGATAAGATAGTCCTTGATCATGCACCAGCATCGGCTCTGATGTTTGGACTTCCTTTCGACCATTATCACGGTGAATGTATTTACCTGGATGAAAGCAATACTGTTACGTTAGGTAGTACTGTTTTTGAAATACTTTTTACTCCTGGTCATTCTCCGGGGAGTATTTCCTTTTATTGCAGGGAACAAAACTGGGTGATTTCGGGGGATGTTTTATTCAGATTGGGAATTGGAAGAACCGATCTGCCCGGTGGAGACTCAGAAACGCTCCTGGATAGTATAAGGCAAAAACTTTTCAGATTGCCTGATGATGTAATAATTTATCCAGGCCATGGCCCTTCAACTACGATTGGATATGAAAAGGGCAAAAACCCTTTCCTTACCTAAATTTTAAGCTGCTTTCAGAAAATATTTACCGATATATGGCAACCGTTGAAATTCTTTTCTTTCCACTTTTATTATTAAAAGGGAGAATAGGGCTATAAGTATGATACCTGTTCCGTAATTAACATATAGATAGTAATAGGCGTTTGAGTCTAACGAACGAACAATTATTTCATGAATTATATACATCACTACGGAAATGGTAATATAAGAGAGCAATTTCTTTTTAGCATAAGGAATGGGGTAATATTTCTGTCCTTGCTGATAATTTACAACCATCATAAAGGCATAGCAAATAAGTGTTGCCCAGGCTGCACCGGTATACCTGAACGAAGGAATTAAAATAAAATTCAATAAAATTGTAATGGCTGCACCTGCAATGGTTATATAGGCTCCAAACATATTTTTATTGGTGAGCTTATACCACACCGATAAGTTATAATAAATGCCTAGAAACACATTTCCTAAAGCCAGGATAGGAACAATATGGATGCCTTCTGCATATGCCTTATATTTCGATGCTATAAGCAATTGCCAGAAATTTAAGAACAGGCTTACGATTAAAAACATGAAGCAACAGGCAATCACAAAAAATTTCATTACCCTTGCATAGATTTTTTTTGCATCCTCCCTCCCGGATTGATTGAAGAAAAAGGGCTCGGCTGCGAGCTTAAAAATCTGGATAAAAATGGTGATGAATACAGCTAATTTGAAATTTGCTCCAAATATTCCAAGCTCTCTCTCTTCCTGTAAGGGATTCTCATGTAAAATTTTCCGGTACAGAAGCCTGCTCAGCATTTCATTAATCATTCCGCCGAAACCTACAATAATCAGGGGAAAGGAATAATTTAATACCTCCTTCCATATTTCTTTATTAAATACAAAGCGGAAAGAAGCAAATTCTTTATAAAGCAATAACAATGTCAGGGCGCTGGCAATCAGGTTAGCAATAATAAAATAGCCAATACCAATCGCCGGATCGAAAAAACCTCCTAAAAATGAATCCGGATCTTTCTCAAAAGCAGGTTTTGCCACGAAGAAAAAGAAAAGCACCAGGAGAATATTAAGAACTACTGAGAACATATTAATAAAAGCATACTTCCGGGGCTTTTCCTCAAGGCGTAGTTTCGCCATGGGCAAAGTATACAGCGTATCGAAGAATATAATTCCTATCATCCAGGTAACATATTCCGGATGTTTGTCTAGTTCTATAAAATGAGTGAGGGGGTTTTTGAATGCAAATAGTAATATGGTAAACAAAATGGTTGATACCAGGATCGAATTATTTAATGTATTGTATAACTGGTGGCGGTCTTTTGTTTGAGCAAACCTGAAAAAGCTGGTCTCCAGGCCATAAGTAAAAAGAATATTCAGAAATGGAATAACTGCATAAATCTGGGTATAAGCATAGGTGCCATTAGGGTCATATAATTGAAAGCCCAATAAAGTAATACCAAAATTAAGGAAACGACTTACTACACGGGGTACACCGTACCAAAGCGTTTGACCAGCTAATTTTTTTATTCCACTCAACTACAAACTATTTAATGATATGTTTCAAAATTAAGGTATCGTTGTATATATTGGTTATCAGACAACTATTATGTAATCTTAATTGTCTTCTACCTAAATTTGAATGATATGAAAATATATATACTGGTACTCTGCTTCTTTGCTTTATCTATATCCAACTCACAATCACAAATTCTTGCCAGCGAAGGGAAAATGGAGTATAGAAAAGGTTCAAAACCGGCTGCAGTCATTGAACTTCCTTATCCACCTGAAATAGTGGAGGATGCCATTAAAGAATACCTCGCGCAAAAAGGGGTGAAGCAGGATAAATCTAAAGGTTTTCAAATTTTCCGTGGCGCCAGAATATATGAGTCAAGTAATGACCTCAATGATCTTCATTTTAAAGTAGAAAGAAAAAGCAGGCAGGATAAAAATAGCTCCGTAGTATACCTCATACCTGGTAAACTTGGGGAGGATATCTCGTTAAGGACTTCAGATGACCGCAACCAGATAGATGCGGGTATTAATTTTCTGAATAATATGGTGCCATCCGTTGAAGCTTATAATCTGAATGTCGATATCGGCAAACAGGAAGAAACTATAAAAAAGGCTGAAAAGAAACTAAAGAATCTTGAAGAAGACCAAGAGGATATGGAAAAAAGAATCAAGAATCTCCAGGAAAAATTAGAAGAAAATAAAATAAACCAGAAGAAACAGGCAGAAGAGATAACCAAACAAAAAATCGAATACGAAGGCTTGAAATCAAGGAAAAGAATATAAGAATTTATGATCACCTGATTTTTGCAGCGCTTGTCATTAGTGCCAGACCTTCTAAACCTTATGTTTTATACGGAACCATTTATGGGAAGTGGATCATAAAATTTCGGACTCTTTTATGAAGCTATGTTTCAAAGCAAAAACTACCATACCTGCAGTATTTTTAACATTCATCTTCTCTAATATTTTGATACGGTAACCTTCCACGGTTCGTTTACTTAGAAATAATTTATCTCCAATTTCCTGGGCTGTGTACTGCTGGCATATAAGCTTGATAATATCTTTTTCACGGTCATTGAAAGCAATCGGGACCTTCTTTTTATAAGGGTTGAATTTGCTTTTAACGATCATTGAAGCCAGGCGGGCGGAAGTACCTTTACAATAAAATACTTTATCCTCAAATACACTGGTAATGGCTTCAAGTATTTCTGTTTTATCAGCATTTTTTAAAAGATATCCTTTCGCGCCTGATTCAAGCATTTCAACGATCAGATTTTCTTCATCAAACATTGAAAGTGCGATGATCTTAAGTTCGGGAAATTTTTGTACCAGTAAACGGGTTGCTTCAATACCATCCATTAATGGCATTTTAATATCGGTAAGAATTACATCCGGCTGAAGTTTCTCCGTAAGTTCGATAAGCTCTTTACCATTTTCGGCCTGCGCGATTAATTTAATATCGTCCTGTTTGGAAAGCATTAGAGCCAGTCCGTCGCGAAATATTTCGTGATCGTCAGCTATAAGAAGTGTTATGCTGGGTTTCATACGATGAAGCACATGTCAAAAGTAGGCTAACTGCATGGAACTTTAATATAGCAGTTGGTTCCTTTTCCGGGCTCAGATTCCAGAGAAAATATTCCATTCAGGATCTCACAACGGCTCTCAAGGCTTTTCAGACCTAACCCTCCTGATTCGGTTTTTACCTTAGCAAGATCAAATCCCTGGCCGTCGTCTTTTGTAAGGATCATGATATGTTTATTTTCTGAGCTTATGCCAATCTGTAAACTTTTTGCATGGGCATGTTTAATGGTGTTATGAATGATTTCCTGGATCATTCTAAAAATATGGATCTCAATATTTTTAGGTACAATAGATTCTTTAACAATGAACAATTTAATTTGTAATGCCTGTTGATTGCTTACCTGCGCTATAAATTCCCGAACGGCTTCTATCAAGCCTTTGCGTTCTAAAGTATTGGGTAAAAGATTATAAGAAATCTGGCGCATGCTGCCAATGATTTCGTCTAAATATTTAGCTGTTTTTTGAATAATTCTCTGGTCATCAGGGTTGGTTACATCAATAGTGCTGATATTCAATTTCACTGCTGATAACAGGGGCCCCAAACTATCATGCAAATCTGATGCAATACGTTTGCGCTCATTTTCCTGGATCTGTATTTCTGCATGGATTCTGTCCTTCTGCAGCCTGATATAACGCCGGTGGTACCGGATAATTGTAATGATGAAATACGCAATGATCACACCTATCAGTAGCGCAAGAACCAAAACGGCATTATAAAATTGTTTTTCACCTTCACCCATAACAAATCATTTGTACTACAAAAAGTGGTGAATAATTATAGGATTCTTCTTCTATAGGATATTTTTTTTCTGTTGCCTTTTAAAGAACGCATCATGAACGCCGCTAACAGGTAAATAATAGATGCCTATTGCATAAAGTAAATTCGTAAATACATTAATGTATACCCGAATCCCAAAAATTTTATTTAGAAATACTTTGTTACCGGGTATATCCATTGCCAAAAAAAGAAATATAAAGATGGTGTATATAAAAAATATAATCATTGCCACACAAATAATAAATAATCCATTTCTATGTAACAATTGATGATGTTGGGCAAAAATGATATTAATCGTATTTATACTTAATAATACTAACACAAAAGAATAAACTATTAAAAAAATGTAATTGAAGGCGTAAATATTAGAAAAAATGAAATTTTCAAACGCCCACCCCATGATGCTGCCAACCACAAGTATATAAAATAGATATCGTTGTTTCTTAAATCTTCCCCAGTAATAAAACTGTGTCAAAAGTAACAGGCATTCTACAAGATTAAATAGGTGCCAGTTAACCGTGCGGACATTTCTCGGAAAATCATTCAGGTACAGACCCACCAGCAATTCATTAAACAAAGAAATAAAAATATAGAGTAAAAATGGACGGTAGCCGGCATCTGAATTCCTATAACGGATGATGCCGGCTACCACCGGAAATATAATCGATAAGCTCAATAAGAATTTTTGCAGATCATTCATAGACGCTACTAATCAATGATACAAGGAGGACAAGTTTGACCGTTTTCAACCGCCTGTAATTCTCTTTGAGGGGCAGCCTGCGCACTTGGGATGCCAGGGATTGAAAAAACTTTGGTTTGTCCCCGATCAATTAACGTTGTCTGAATATCTTTTCCATTTTTATCAATTGGTAACAGTACTAAACGCACAACCCCGGCATTGTCTTTTCCATAATAGATCCTTATCCCATCTGCCTCCGCCTGGTTTAACAACAAAATGATTGCATCCCTTGTAAATGACTCTCCATTCGGCAAATTGAAATTTCGAGAAAGAAATGTTGAATCCTGCAACAATCTCCCCAGCGAATCTCTGGCGGATGTGAAATTTGCCTGGTACTGCTTTGCCTGATCAATTGATATTACCGATTCCCCTGCGCGGTTTTCATTAAAAGGGATTTTTCCATCGGTGTTGTTATTATCATTACATGCGGTAAGTACAAAGGCAAAAACTAAAAATGCAAAGAACAGCAGTAAGCGTGATTGTTTCATACAATTAATTTTAGGTTTTAAAATCTTCACCAAAGTAGTACATATTAGATAATGGCAAGTAGGTAATAGTGCTGTATAGAATACGTAGTTGTACTTACAGAAATTCAGTAGCTATACTGTTGTTTAAGTTTCCCCGGCACCAGAAATTTGTAATCAATATCCTTCCAATGGTATTTGTCTTTAACCTTTAAATCTTATCTGCTATGTTTTCTGATACACACGAAAAATTAATGGACCTCACCCCGGAACATAAAGGAACATGTAATCCTTTCTGCCAAAAAAAAATTTGCACAGAATTTTCATTTGATCCGGAGTTTTCCATCCCTCCGGAATTCTTCGATAAAGATTGGCTGGATAACTTCGATATGTGCGAACCCTCTGATAAAAGCAACAATGCAAACTGGGAGCGATCCGTTGCGTAACCGGATCGGGTAACCCTACAATCGCAGGAATGAAGGTGCTGTCCCGCGGTACTGGTCACAAACAATAAAGACCTTTCTGCACCGTACCCTTTTTCTACTTCTCATAATTTTTTTCACTACTGCCTCATATTTATGAAGCACTTAAAACCTTTTGTTATGACCTTACTTATTTTAATGGCCATAGGCCTTCTCCTCCGTCAATGGAAATGGAATAATTACCGAACTCTAAACCTTCGCTATCGGAATAAAAAGTCGAATGACTTCAATCATTATATTTAATGTGAAATTCCTGAATGGCTTCCTAAAAAGGTACGTTGTGAAGCGTGAAATTTTTACCTTTAGGGTCATCTTTATGTAAGTGAAACTAGATTAGAAATCAGGTGTCTGCGGCTTTTGCCTGTTCTGTTTGCGAAGAGATATATTCTTTTTATGTTCCAGCCTTTTTTCTTTGACCGCCTTTGATGGTTTAGTAGCAATTCTTTTCTTTGGCTTTTTCAGTCCTTGTTCAATCAAAAAGTTCATTTTTTTGATAACTTCTTTTTTATTTTCCAACTGCGTACGGAATACCTGGCTGCGAACCTGTAAATTTCCATCAGCACTTATTTTTGCTGAAAGCTTTCTCATTAGGTGGTCCATTTGTTCCTGCGTAAGCAGGGCACTGGATTCAATATGAAAGTTTCCTTCCACTGCAGTTTCCACCTTATTTACATTTTGTCCACCCGCACCTCCACTGCGAAACGTTTTAAACCGGATTTCTGAGGAAACGTCTATCTTCATTCGATAAAATTACAAACTAAAGCCGGTATCAATGAGGGCTGTAATTCAACGTGTATCAAGGGCCAGCGTTAGTATCAATGGGTTTGTTACATCATCAATTGAAAAAGGGCTGCTGGTATTGGTTGGCATTGAAGATGCGGATAATGACATGGATATTGAATGGCTAAGTGGAAAAATTGTTAACCTGCGAATATTTAGCGACGACCAGAATATTATGAACTTGTCTCTGAAAGATAGGGGCGGTGATATTTTACTCGTAAGTCAATTTACTCTTCATGCATCCACACGGAAAGGCAACCGGCCATCTTATATTAAAGCGAGCAAGCCTGGCACGGCAATCCCTCTTTATGAAAAATTGATTAGAAAGTTATCTAATGATCTGGGGAAAGATATTGGTACAGGGGAGTTTGGAGCCGAAATGAAAGTGGAACTATTAAATGATGGGCCGGTAACCATTGTGATCGATACTAAGATTAAGGAATGATTTGCTTAGAATCAGTTGGAAAAGTTTTGATGTAAAAGTTTAAAGTTGATCCTGGAATGATTTTAAATTAAAATGGATAATAAATGAATGATGCAAGTGAGATAACATTAAAACAGGCACAGGAGCAGGTAGATGAATGGATAAAGACTGTTGGTGTGAAGTATTATGGGGAATTGACAAATTTGGGCATCCTAATGGAGGAAGTAGGTGAATTATCCAGGTTGATGGTGAGGGTTTATGGGGAGCAATCATTCAAAGAGACTGATAAAAAACGGCCCTTACAAGAAGAAGCTGGAGGATTACTTTCTGATGAAATGGCGGATGTATTATGGGTTTTAATGTGCCTGGCCAATCAAACCGGGGTGAATCTTACTGAGGCCCTTAAAAAGAATTTCGAAAAGAAAAATATCCGGGATGCTGATCGTCATCTCCAGAACAAAAAATTATCCTGATAATGAATTATCCAATAAGTCTCCCGTTGAGCGGGGCGGCACCTAAAGCAACATTTGAGTGCTGAGCACATTTAACAAATGAAGCAAGGCCTAAACTTTCAATCCTACCATTTCTCCTGACAAAAATTTATACAGCTGCGGGTGATATCACTTAAATATTCTTAATCTCAATTATCTTCGCCCGCATCATGGCAACAGACACGAATAGGTTCCAGGCAATTATTTCACATTGTAAAGAGTACGGTTTTATATTTCCTTCCAGCGAGATCTATGATGGTTTAAGTGCAGTGTACGACTATGGTCAGTGGGGTAGTGAACTCAAAAAAAACATACGCGATTATTGGTGGAAAAGCATGACACAGTTGCATGAAAACATTGTGGGCATCGATGCTGCCATTTTTATGCATCCTACCACATGGAAAGCGAGTGGCCATGTTGATAATTTCAGCGATCCGATGATTGATAACAAGGATAGCCAGAAACGCTACCGGGTCGATCATCTCATAGAAGCATATGCAGATGATCTGGAAAAACAGGGAAAGGAGGCTGAGGCAAAAAAAACCATTTTAGAAATGGAGCGTTTGTTAGCTGCAAATGATTTTGAAACTTTAAAGTTTTTTATTGAAACCAATAAAATAAAATGCAGTGTAAGCGGTACGAGTAACTGGACAGATATACGCCAGTTCAACCTCATGTTCTCTACGCAATTAGGAAGTGTTTCGGAAGAAGCAAGCGAAATCTATTTAAGGCCAGAAACAGCGCAGGGAATATTTGTAAATTTCTTAAATGTGCAAAAAAGCGGTAGGATGAAGATCCCCTTTGGAATTGCACAGATTGGTAAAGCATTCAGGAATGAGATTGTAGCCCGGCAATTTATTTTCCGGATGAGAGAATTCGAACAGATGGAAATGCAGTTTTTTATCCGCCCGGGCACCCAAAAGGAATGGTACGAATACTGGAAAGAAGAAAGGATGCGGTGGCATCATAGCCTGGGTATACCTGCAGAAAAATACCGATTTCATGATCATGTTAAATTGGCTCATTACGCTGATGCCGCCTGTGATATTGAATATGACTTCCCAATAGGATTTAAAGAGGTTGAAGGAATTCATTCAAGAACTGATTTTGATCTTCGGAGTCATCAGGAATATAGCAAAAAGAAAATTCAATATTTTGATACGGAGATAAATCAAAATTATATTCCATACGTCATAGAAACATCTATTGGATTGGATAGAACCGTTTTGATGATATTGAGTGAAGGATATTTGGAGGAAGACCTTAGCACGGCAGATAAAAAAGACAGCAGGGTTTTATTACGATTCCCTCCCAGGCTAGCTCCTATTAAACTAGCCATTTTGCCTCTTACAAAAAAGGACGGATTACCTGAAATTGCAAAGGAAATTTTAAATGAGTGTAAACAATCCTTCAAATGCTTTTATGAAGAAAAAGATACTATTGGGAAGAGGTACAGGAGGATGGATGCACTCGGCACGCCATTTTGTGTTACTGTAGATTACCAGACAAAGGAAGATCAGACAGTCACTATCCGTTACCGTGATTCTATGGAACAGCAACGAATTTCTATCCACGAGATCAGAAAAATTGTGGAAAAACAAATTTCCTGAGTTATTTTTACATTAATAGATTGCAATTCCCCCAATCCGTACCAATCTCAATGATCCGCATCCCCGAATGATTCTTATTTGATGTTAGCGTTTTTAGACCGTGAAATATATATAATATGTTTGCTATTGATGTTACCCTGAATCTTTTTGTATTAGCGGGTATAGTATTGGTATCCTTACTTTTAGGCTGGATGATCCGGCGAAGCCAGATAAAATCATTGAATAAAAAAATTGTTGAGCTTGAAAAGGAAATGCTTAGCAATCACGCTGAAATACTTGATCTCCAAAAAAATAAAGCTCTCCTGGAAAGAAACCTTGAGGCTTCAAAAATTCCTGTAATTCCTTTGAATCCTTCAAAAGATGAGAACGCTGATAAACATTCTGAGAAATCAATAAGAAAATAAAAACACTAATGAGCGCTTATTGATGCGAATGTGCGCAAATATTGTTCTTCATTGGTTAGCCATATAATTCCTGGTGGATCGATTTTTTATCATAGCCAATGGCAATGATTCTCTTCTTGGCTTCATCGATCATATTCTTCCAGCCACATAAATAAAAGTGGGCTGGTTTTACGGAAGCGGCATTTTCTTCAATCAATTTTGTAAGGTTTCCACTACATATTTCTTCATAAACATTATGTACATATCCTGTGCGATGGCTACCCGGTTCTTCCCTTGAGAATGTTGGCATGTAATGGAATCCCGGCATTTTTTTTTGCAGTTCTTCCAATTCTTCCTTGTATAAGCCATCGCAAAATTTCCTGCATCCAAAAATTAGGTATATATCCTGGTGGGGAATATTGTGGTTATGAATATGGTGAGCCATAGATCGGAAGGGGGCTATCCCGGTACCCGTACAAATAAAGAAAAGATCTCTTTCAATGGGCTCGGGTAATACAAATACGCCCTGCGCTCCTCTAAATATAAGTTCGCTTCCAACTGTAACCTCATTAAATAAAAAAGTGGTACCCGCACCACCTTCTAATAATACGATAACCAACTCAAAAACATTGGTCCCATCAGGCCAGGAAGCGATGGAATAACTTCGCCACCGTTTATTTGGTTTTTCATGTATGGGAAGATCAAGCGTCACAAATTGTCCGGGTTTAAAATCAAATGAATCTGCCTCTGCGATTTGAATCCAAAATCGCCTAGTGGCTGAAGTCTCATCTTCGATCCGTATAACTGTTCCGGTACGCCAGGGTTGTAACATGAATGAAAATTTTCTTTAAAAAAGATTATATAACGAGCCTGTTAAAACAAAGAGCGATCATAATAATCGCTCTTCAGTCATGGCTGGCAATCGTTATAAAATGTCGAATATAAAAAATTTTATTGCAAAACCAAGGGAGCTAATTTTTTTATCTCCTTAATGATGTAATATTTTGATCTTGAATTATTGTTGTATTCAATAACTACATTACCACCACCGAGTTTATTTCTAACCATTTTATTTGACTTTACCTGCAATTCTTCTGTGGGTTGAAGCCTTATGACTTTATTCCCGGTTTGCTTAACAAGTGTGTCGGGAAGTGCACCAGGATGGGAATGTTCAATGACAACGGGAGTGTGAGTAACTACTTCCTGGGCAATACGATAAGCTTTTCCACCAATCCATATCCTCGTGGTTTCAATATCACAGTTGTGAATTAATTGTATGTATATAAAGTAGGTATTCAATTTTTTTATTGGCCGGTCAACCTGGTTCCCACTTTCATCCAAGGTTTTTCTGGGCATAGTTCCGGGAATGGTACTACGCTGGTAAGCAGACCCATTTTTAATAGGGCAATTTTTAAAATAAATCGATCCCATGGTATATATTGTTACCAATAGGGTGATACATGTATTCATGAGCATTACTTATGCAGATGCAGGTTCGGGGAAGAAAGCATACTATTTGTGATTTTTAATCAACCTTTCACAAATCGTTGAACAAATCGGTGTTTAGGATCCTGGCTGCTAATAGTTAAAATATAAACTCCTTTGGGAAAAGCTGAAAAATTTATTTGACCGCTTTGATATCCTGTTTCCCTGGAAAATACTAATTGACCTGCCATGTTGTATACTTTAACACTGAGCTTTTTGATCGCAAAAATATTCCCCACCTGGTAATCAATTTTTTCCCGAACAAGAGTTGGCAGAGCCCGTATTATAAATCTTTGCGTGGAATCGACAGGCCCGGGATTTGGGTTCGCTCCAAAATTAGGAGTGCCAGTGGAAGCATAATACATACCATTTCCATGAGTACCAATTAATAGAATATTGTCCTGGGGTCGATAATCCATAGAAGTAACAACTGCAAAATTTAAAATATTTGCTCCCTCCCTCACCCATGTTACATTGGCCGTATTAATGTTGAGGGTACTATATAATCCAACAGAAGTTCCAACATAATATTCTGTGACCGGGTTATTAGTTCCATCTTTTTTAATAACGATCATACAACTCCTTATAGATGGCAGTCCCAGGTTTCCGTCTACTTGTCTCCATGTGGGTATGAGGCTTTTTGCATTATTCGTCCACCATATATTAGTAATTGGTTGATTGCCGGCCGTATAATTTGATATTACAGCCATTACTTCTTCATCATTATTAGGATTCACAGCAATATCAGCAACCGATCCTTGCATTCCTAATGGTGTAATATTTAATGGGGCTGTAAGTGCAATAGAATTCCTGGGATCATCCAACCGGAATATTTTCCCATCTGATGTTCCAATATATAACGAATGGCTTGCAGCATAAGGTCCTCTTGTCAATTCCATGGAGCGAATGGAAATATTTGTTCCACCCGCCGGGTTTCCTGGGTTTACAGCCGATCTCACACCTGTCAATTCCTCCCAGGTAGAACTTGTAACTGTTGACGACGCTTTAGTTCTGAATAACCGATTAAAATTTACATAATACAGATCCTCCGGATTATCGAAATCAATCTTTACATAAGTTACAAATTCGCCATACGCATCCGTAAGTCCTGGAAAGGGAGTGAGGCCATTAGGTTTAATTTTTACAAAATCATTGCTTTTATCTCGGTACAATTCACCAAACTGTATGGAACCAAACACGGTAAAAGTAGAACTTGAAGTAAAAGATCCGATGCCCCCGGCACCACCATCACCTCCCAGTAATCTGAAGTGTTCATTTGCATTTGGACCATCTAACCGTATATGTGTGCCATTATCCTGAGAACCTCCAATGAAATTGAACTTACTACTAGCAGGATCCATGGCTACGTGGTAATATTGAAGTGTCTGGTAATTACGGACCATAGCCCAGGTAACGGGACTGATGCCACCTGTTGTCATAATATTATTAGTTGACTGAAGGCCTCCGTCATTTGCGCAAACAGCTTTCAAAAAACCGGGATTGCTTCCGGAGTTATTTGGCATAAAATCGAGGTTATGCATATCAGGATGACTTGACGGATAAATTTTTAAAGCCGTAGCAAAATCTTCTGTATATCCACCGATCCATGCAGTGGCCGTTGTATTAGTAAATCCACTGGTTGATCTAAACAGGTTGGTGCCGCCAACAAAAATGGTGTTCGGATCATCAGGCTTTATTAATAAGGTCATATTGTATCCATCCTGAGTATCCAGCGGATCTACATTATCCATTTGTCCGGGGAAATCTGGCATGTTTGCTGAAAGATTGGTCCACACGTTCGGTCCTGAACTTACATCCAGTTTAAACATATCTATCTCAGCCTTAGGATTGGCATCATCATCCTGGGAAAGGCCGTTTTCGTAAATAGTGTACAGTATATTTTGATTAGAGGGCGCCAGAGAAAGTAAGATTCTTCTACTGGTTCCGCCTCCGTCATTGCCTCTCCAATTTGGAATGGAGTCAGGAGAACCCGGAGGTCCACCCGCAATTCTGTTCCATTGATTCATATTACCTGTTGCAGAAGTCCATATTCCTCTTCTATCGCGATCGGGAAAACCACCATTCACACCCAGGTATAATTTACCCGAAGAAGTAGTAACCACATCCATTTGTCCATTATCTACAGTAGAAGCTGTTACCCCTTCAAAAACAATTGCCCAGGAAACCCCTCCATCGGTGGATCTTATCAATCTTCTATGACCAGCCACATATACATGACCATTGGAGGGATTGACAACGATCTTATGTACAAAATCAAAGGGGTGATCAAATTCTTCCAGGTCGAATGGGGGATTTGGAACTCCAGGTATAGCGAAGGTTAATTTAATCCATGTAATTCCATTGTCTGAAGATTTCCAAACGCCATGTCCCAGGTAGGGTGCACCAGGAGCATCTGTTGAACTTGAATAAGGTTCCCCACCACCTGCGTACCAGGTATTTTCAAACCCTGTTCTCGGGTCCTGTGCCAATGCGGTGAACGCATGAATATCATTTTCTGGACTTACCCGCGTCCAGTTTAAGCCCCCATCAGAGGAGCGTAGAATACCTCCACTTACACAACCTGCTATGATAACCCTGTTGGAAGTGTTATTAAATCTTTTATCGTATAATAAAGCTCTAGTTCTTCCGCCGATATTATTGGGCCCTGCGGGTATATAGTTATTAAGATTGCCTAATCCCAGAATGCCGGAAAGTGATACCTGTTTTACAGGAAGTGTGCGGGCAACTTCCAGTTCTTTTTCATGGATTCCATAGGGTATTTTTCCGGTAGAAACATCTTTTAAAAGATCATATTCATATTGCGCTCTGGCCTTGGTAAAAATGGCTTTCTCATCCTTAGATGCTTTCTTAGACCCTGTGAAAGTTTGTAATTTCCTACCAGGATTATTGTAAAAGCTTTTTAGTATTAACCCTGCGACAATACAACCGATAATAATAATGGGTAACAATATTCTTTTCATGTGCGCAGCTTTCAATACGAAAATATTATAGGGTTATGATTACAATTTAAAGGGAAACGATAAATTTCGATGCATCTGTGAATGTAAGGTTATCCTTAAAACTACGCAAAATTAGTGGGTCAGGTTTCGTGCAGGCATTTTATATCTGGTTGTTCACAAACGCTTATTTATCTTTGCTTCGGCGATATGAATTTGCAGGCGTTGCTTTCAGGATATAATAATGATACCCGTCTTTTTCAATTGACGGACAGGATTTCTCATACCCAGCCACAAAATATTTTTCTTAAAAATCTTCGGGGTAGTTCTCCAGCTTTTATCATAGGTGCCGTTTTTCAACACCATACGTGTAAACATTTGAACCATGTAGTGATTTGCGAAGATGCAGAAGCCGCGGCATATCTACATAACACCCTTGAGAATCTAACAAAAGCGCTCAATATTTTTTATTTCCCTTCGTCTTTCAAAAACCGTAAAAATTTTCGGTTATTGAATTCCTCACATGTGATGCTGCGAACGGAAGCCCTGATGAAATTTTCTTTACCTACGGGCGATCGCACAGGCATGATGATCACCTACCCGGAAGCATTATTTGAAAAAGTTGCTTTGCCGGGCTCTTTATCTGAAAACATTATTTTTATCAAAGTAGGTGATACGATCGATGTAAACGGGTTAATGGAAAAATTTGTCAAATATGGATTTGACCGTACAGACTTTGTGTACGAACCAGGACAGTTTGCGATTAGGGGCGGCATTTTGGATATTTATTCATTTGGTAATGAAAAGCCTTACCGGATTGAATTATTCGGGAACGAGGTCGATTCAGTCCGAATTTTTGATCCTGAAACTCAATTAAGCGAGAGAAAGTTATTACAGGTTAGTATCATTCCAAATGTGGAAACGCAGTTTGAAAGCGAAGGAAAAATTTCAATATTGGAATTTTTACCAGAAAACACTGTTGTCTGGAGCCAGGACGCATTATTGACGCATGACAGGCTATTAACACAGGAAGAAGATCTTCAACTATTCTTGCAAATGCAGGCCGATGGTGCATTTAAGCCATCGGAAGACGATCGTTTAGAGAAAGTAAATATTTCTCCGGAGACATTCGTTACGGCCCACCACTTAGATGAAGGTTTAAAAAAAAGATGTTTGATTCATTTTGGATTATCGTCTTTCCCCATTTCATCCCCTGATGCACCCGGAAAACAAAAAGTGGTTATTGATTTTCAAACAAAGGAGCAGCCCGCTTTCAATCGCCAGTTTGATATGCTTATAAAAGATCTGGCGACCTGGGAGAAGAAAGGATTTCAATTGTATCTGTTTGCTGAAAATCCGAGGCAGTTGGAACGATTGCATAGTATTTTTGAAGACCTGCGCGCTGAAATCCATTTTATTCCTGTACCTACTTCAATCCATGAAGGGTTTATTGATGAAGATTTGAAGGTGGTCTGTTATACTGATCACCAGATATTTCAACGGTATCATAAATACAAGGTCAAACAAGCGTATAATAAAAATAAGGCCCTTACCCTTCGAACATTGAGGGAATTGCAACCGGGCGATTATGTAACGCATATCGATCATGGAGTAGGTGTATACAGCGGTTTGCAAAAAATAGAAGTGAATGGAAAATTACAGGAAGCGGTTCGGATTATTTATCGGGACAAGGATATTTTGTACGTAAACATCAATTCTCTTCATAAGATTTCTAAATACACGGGGAAGGAAGGAACGATTCCAAAAGTGAATAAACTAGGTAGCGATACCTGGCAAAAGTTAAAGGAGAAAACCAAAACCAGGGTTAAAGAAATTGCTTTTGATCTAATTCAATTATATGCGCAACGAAAAGCACAGACTGGTTTTTCGCATTCCCCCGATAATTATATGCAGACCGAATTGGAAGCATCTTTTATTTATGAAGACACTCCCGATCAAAGCAAAGCAACGCAGGATGTAAAGAAAGATATGGAATCCGCATCGCCTATGGACAGATTGGTTTGTGGGGATGTGGGTTTTGGCAAAACAGAAGTAGCTATCAGATGTGCTTTCAAGACTTGCCTTGATGGCAAACAGGCTGCTGTTTTGGTACCCACAACTATCTTAGCTTTTCAGCATTACAAAACTTTTAAAGACCGTTTGAAAGATTTCCCGGTTACCATTGATTATGTGAACAGATTTAAATCTGCTAAAGAAAAAAAAGACACATATAAACGACTGGAAGAAGGAAAGATTGATATTATTATTGGAACCCACACCCTATTGGGTAAGGATGTGAAATTTAAAGATCTTGGATTGCTGGTAATCGATGAAGAACAAAAATTTGGTGTTGCTCATAAAGAAAAAATAAAAACATTACGTACAAATGTAGATTGCCTAACGTTGACCGCCACACCAATTCCCCGCACTTTGCAATTTAGTTTAATGGGAGCCAGGGATCTTAGCATTATTAATACCCCACCTCCTAACCGCCAACCTATACAAACGGAAGTGCAGGTTTTTAATGAGGACTTTATCAGAGATGCCATTTATTACGAAACAGAAAGAGGGGGCCAGGTATTCTTTATTCACAATAGGGTTTTGGGCCTGGCGGAAATGGCTGGAATTATTCAGGCGTTGTGCCCTGATATCAGTATTGGGTTTGCACATGGGCAATTAGAAGGGCATATATTAGAAGAACGGATATTGGATTTTATAGAAAAAAAATACGATGTATTAGTTTGTACAAATATTGTTGAAAGTGGCGTGGATATACCTAATGTGAATACCATTCTCGTGAACAATGCTCATCAGTTTGGCCTCAGTGACCTGCATCAGTTAAGAGGTCGTGTAGGTAGAAGTAATAAAAAGGCGTTTTGTTACCTATTAGCTCCTCCAATGAGTACCCTCCCTAACGATTCAAGAAAAAGATTACAGACGCTGGAGCAGCATAGTGAGCTGGGGAGTGGATTCCAAATTGCTATGCGCGATCTTGATATACGCGGCGCAGGAAATATGCTTGGTGGTGAACAGAGTGGATTCATGGCTGAAATTGGTTTTGAAATGTATCAGAAGATTTTGGATGAATCCATTAAAGAATTAAAGCGGACTCAATTCCGTACGCTCTTTAAAGAAGAAATAGCCAAGCAGGAAAATTATGTGCAGGATTGTACTATTGATACCGACCTGGAAATTCTGATACCAGATAGTTATGTAGAAAATATAACGGAAAGATTATCCCTGTATACCAGGTTGGATAATTGTGATACTGAAGAGGAGTTACAGGAATTTGCGAAAGAGATGTATGACCGGTTTGGCCCCGTACCAAAACAGGTAATAGATCTTTTTGACACGGTTCGTTGCCGGAAACTGGCTGTGGAACTTGGCTTTGAGAAAATGTTATTAAAGGATGAAACCCTGAAATGTTATTTTGTTAATAAGCCTGATTCGCCTTATTTTGAATCTGACATCTTCCATAGCATTTTATCCTACATTCAAAGCCAAACAAATAAGGCTAAATTAAAACAGGTAGGTAAATTATTTATACTGTTGATAGATGATATAAGGGAAATGCAACATATAGTACAATTATTGAGTCGTATGAAAAACTTTGTTACTTCTGCAACCGAAGTTATCTGAAAACTACTTTACAAGTTGTCTTCAATTAGATTCAATGTTTTGATTTATGTTTTAAATAAAAAGTATATTATGAATCAACAATTAAATTCTTTTCTTGGCAAAGAGCATCAACCCGTATCAATGCCATCAGGTGAAGAAAAAACAATGGCCATCCTTAGCCATATTCTATGTTTAGTATTTGTGGTTGGTCTGATTGCACCTTTAATAATCTACATTATTAAAAAAGATGAATCCGCATTTGTTGCTGCTCATGCCAGGGAATCACTAAATTTTCAGATTACAATATTGATCGCTGCTATCATCCTCTTCATCACCGTAATCGGAATTCTATTCTTGTGGTTGCTTGGTATTATTAGTACAATCCTGGTAATCATCGCAACAATTAAAACCAGTGAGAATAAATTATACCGATATCCTTTTAGTATACGCTTGATAAAATAAGAGCATAAGATCGAAAGTCAGGAAGTGATAATAATGGTCAGTAAGAATAGTAAATTCCATATTCTCTTTCCGGTCATCTGTATTCTGTCTTCTATTTTATAATTTCTTTTCCATTTCATAGTGAGGTAAGGTTACTTCTTCGAATTCAGAACTGCATACCTGGTAGCCCAGTTTTTCATAAAAGCCTGCAGCTGATTTACGGGCATGCATGATGATTTTTTTGTAACCACGGTCTCTTGCAATATTTTCGGCGAATTGCATTAGTGCTCTTCCAATACCTTTACCCTGGAGATTGTTCAAAACCGCCATTTGCCTGAGCCGAACGGTTGAGGAGTCTACTATAATAAGCATGCAACAACCAAGCATTTTCTCCTCTTCGAAAGCTCCGATCAGGATTTCATCCTGTTCTTTTTCCAGTTCTTCTGGTGTGAGGGTTAGTTTTAATGGTTTGCGTAAAATATCATTCCGCAATTGGACCATTTGTTGATACTCGCGGGAACCATGATCAATGATTTTAAGGGCCATGCAGTAAATTGGTTATTTTATAGTTTCGCAATGTAAGTATTTCCGTTTACTAAGGGGTATTTAGTATATTGAAACAAATTTTAAAGGGTAGTCATTCCCAGTTTAATCAAAATGAACAGTAATAAGCATTTAGGTGCGGATAGTACATCAAATTCATGTAAATGCAAAATATTCGTTTTTATAATTAAAAACCAGTGTTTTATTGTCATTATCTCAAAAATTATATTTTTGCAGCCGTAACTAAACTTTACCAAAATGTCAGACATCGCAACACGAGTAAAAAAGATCATTGTAGATAAGCTAGGTGTAGAAGAAACAGAAGTTACAAATGAGGCTTCGTTCACCAACGATTTAGGAGCAGATTCATTAGACACTGTAGAACTGATCATGGAATTTGAAAAAGAGTTTAATATCTCTATTCCTGATGAGCAGGCCGAAACAATTACTACAGTAGGACAAGCTGTTGCGTACTTGGAAGAGCATGCCAAGTAATTGACATTGTATCCCAGCGTGAATAAATTACATCCGCCTTCGTTTGCAATATGCGAAGGCGGATTTGTATCTTACCCTTAACTTCACGCCAAGCCATAATCTTAACCAAAGGAAATCCTGTTATTATTCTTTGTGTATAAAAGATTTCAGATATGCCCTTCACCGGCACTTCATGGCTTTTGTTAGACATAATATTTTCACATGAAACTTAAACGAGTAGTTGTAACAGGTATTGGAGCTATCACCCCAATTGGAAACACTTCCAAAGAATATTGGGACGGGCTGCTTGCTGGAACTTCAGGAGCTGATTTTATAAAACAATTTGATGCTTCTAAATTCAAAACACGATTTGCCTGTGAGTTGAAGAACTTTGATCCATTGAATTATCTGGATAGAAAAGAAGCCAGAAAAATCGATCGGTTTACCCAAACAGCTCTGGTTGTTAGCGATGAAGCTGTAAAAGATTCTGGGTTAACTGCTGAAAATATTAGTAAGGATCGTGTAGGTGTCATCTTTGCCAGTGGCATTGGAGGTTTGATTACATTCCAGGAAGAAGTGGTGAATTTTGCAAAAGGCGAAGGAACACCCCGGTTCAATCCTTTCTTTATTCCTAAAATGATACTTGATATTGCAGCGGGGCATATCTCAATGCGGCACGGGTTCCGCGGTCCCAATTTCGCAGTTGTAAGTGCATGTGCATCTTCCACTAATGCTATCATGGAGGCTTATAATTTAATACGTCTTGGCAAGGCGGATGCTATTGTAACAGGAGGGGCTGAAAGTGTAATTATGGAAGCTGGGGTAGGCGGGTTCAATGCGATGAAAGCCTTAAGTGAGCGCAATGAGGATCCCTCAACTGCCAGCAGGCCATATGATAAAGACAGAGATGGATTTGTAATGGGAGAAGGGGCAGGGATCCTGATTTTAGAAGACCTTGACCATGCCCTGGGACGTAATGCAAAGATTTATTGTGAAATAGCCGGATGTGGTGCTACCGCAGATGCCTATCATATTACTGCCCCTCACCCTGAAGGACTGGGAGCCAAAAATGTAATGCTGGCTGCATTGGAAGATGCAGAAATGACCGCGGAAGATATTGACTATATCAATACTCACGGCACTTCCACTCCCCTTGGGGATGTTGCAGAAGTAAAAGCTATCGTAGACGTTTTTGGCGATCATGCCTTTAATCTGAATATCAGTTCTACAAAATCTATGACCGGCCATTGTTTAGGTGCGGCCGGGGTTGTGGAAGCTATTGCTTGTGTAATGGCAGTAAAAGAAAATACTATACCTCCAACCATTAATCATTTTACAGATGATCCTGAATTAGACCCACGTTTGAATTTTACATTTGGAAAGCCGCAGTATCGTACTGTTGATGTGGCCTTAAGTAATACCTTCGGATTTGGAGGTCATAATGCTTGTGTTATAGTAAAAAAATATCATGAGTAAAGAGCAGTTAGAATTTCTCAACTCCTGTCTCCTGCATTACAACAACCCATACCTATAAGGATTTTTCTCCTTGATAAAAAAATTGTAGTTTGAATTGTGGGAATCCTGGACCGCTTTTTAGGAAAACAACAGAATATTTCTTTTAAGAAAAACCTGCGCAATGTACTTGGATTTGTGCCGGGCAAAACTGCTTTGTATCGATCAGCGCTTACCCATCGCTCCATTCGTGATAGCGCTGATGAAAACAATGAACGACTAGAATATTTAGGAGATGCCATACTCAGTGGTATCATCGCCGATTTCCTTTTTAAAAAATATCCTTATAAGGAAGAGGGTTTTCTTACTGAAATGAGAAGTAAGATGGTAAATCGCAATAAACTAAATGAGATTGCGATCAAAATGGGATTAAAGAAAATTACCATTTTTAATAAATTCGACAATTCCCTTAAGATGAGCCAGATCTTTGGTAATACACTGGAAGCAGTTGTAGGAGCCATTTATTTAGATAAGGGCTTTAAAAAATCCCAGCAATGGGTACTGGAAAGAATTATCATTCCGCACTTCTTCATGGAAGATCTCGAGAATCTCGAGATCAATCATAAAAACCGATTGTATGGATGGGCAAATAAAAATGGAAAAAGCCTTGAATTCGATACTCTTGAAGAAAGGATAGAAGCAGGACGACGATTGTTTACTATTGGTGCTGTTGTAGATGGTGTATTGATTGCCGATGCAAAAGCTTATAACAAAAAAGATGCAAGTCAGATAGCAGCAGCAATCGCATTGGAAAAACTGGGGCTAAACAAAATTGCAGAAGCTGGTTTAGATGGTTAGGTCTTTTTATATGCTATTCTATATATTAAGCCGTTCTTGTCATCACTTACTAATAGAGCTCCATCTGGTGCCACTTCTATATCCACAGGCCTTCCTAACACATTTGTTCCCTGGAGCCAACCACTGGCAAAAGATTCGTACTTGATTACTTTATTATCAGCAAGAGTTGCCATCATCACCCTGTATCCAATGGGGGTACTTCTGTTCCAGCTACCATGTTGTGCAATGAAAATTTTATTTTTAAAATCATCAGGAAACATGGACCCGGTATAGAACCGCATTCCTAGTGGTGCTACATGAGGCCCCATCATTTGGGCAGGAGGTATATAGTCACCGCAATTTTTTCCTTTACCAAATTCCGGATCGGGAATATTACCCTGGTGGCAAAAAGGAAAACCAAAATGCATTCCTTTTTGTGGTGCATAATTCAATTCGCAATTGGGCATGTTATCACCTAGCTGATCACGGCCATTGTCGGTGAACCACAATTCCTTTGTAAGAGGGTGCCATGCGAACCCTACTGAATTACGTACACCTTTGGAAAATATTTCAAGACCTGTTCCATCAGGATTGATCCTGGTAATTGTTGCATATATCGAATCTTTCTTTTCGCAAATATTACAAGGTGCCCCTACGGGTATATACAGTTTACCATCGGGGCCAAAAGCAATAAACTTCCATCCATGATGTGCGTCATCCGGGTAATTATCAAATACGGTTATAGGCGGTGGAGGATTATTTAAACGATTTTCAATATCATCGAATCGCAAAATCTTATTTACTTCTGCAACGTAAAGGCTGCCATTACGAAAGGCAACGCCACAAGGCATGTTGAGTTTCTTTGCAATTACATAAACCTGATCTGCTTTGCCATCAATATTGGCATCCGTTATCGCATAAACTTTATCTTCATCACGATTCCCTACGAACAAAGTACCCTTAGTACCCCAGCACATACTCCGTGCATTTGGTACAGAAGCATAAACAGAAATAGAAAAACCCGGGGGCAGCTGAATCTTGTTAAGTTGATATTTATCATTCAGCTCATTATAGTTTATAGAATCTGCTGTGGGTATAGTTCTGCTTTCTTTCTGCTTGCAGGAAAAAAAACACAGGATCATCACTGCCACCGCAAGTTTATTTAAGATATAGAACATAATTAGAATTTACGAGAAGGTACAACCAAGTCGAACAATTAATTCCCATTTTAAAATCTTTCCAATTCTTGTAAAATAAATCCGGCTATGGGAATAGTCTCAAATCAAGATATAGATAGTAAAGAAGTCCAAACTTTCTTTTCTTAAAATAATCAAGTTGATTCTCAGAAATTTACAGCTGCCACGTGTAGTTAATGGGCTACAATCTAGCATGCCAAAAAACCAGGTACAACGATTGTCTTTGTAGCCAGACTCAAACATCATCTTATGAAACAGATTTACTCAACAACCATTATTTCTACCCAGTGTGTTCCATTAAAGCGAAAGGTATCCTTGAAAAAAGGTATCCTATTATTAATGGGATTGGCTATAACCTTATTTGGTTTTGCAGGTAAAGACGAAAGTGATACTACTGTAGTTCCCGAATTAGTGTTTATGAATCCTGTTCTTGTATCAGGTTCCGCTAATACCCAGGGTGCAGTTTACAGGTTTAGCAATGTAACTACCGGGGTAGATGCGGAAATTAAATTAAAAAAATTCTCCCGACCAGATATTATAATGTCCAATATTGATTTACCTACATTAGGATGGGAAAAAGCGTTTCAACCTCAATTTGGGTTGGCAGGTAATGTAGCGCCAAATCAAAATTGGTATATCGATTTCGAATGTTCTTTTTATGAGGCTGGGAAAAACAAAAAACAAAAAATGGAGCGGTTTGATCTGACATCCCTTGATGTAGATGGAGATGGGGTTTCCATTGCAGAATATGTTCAAATAGAAAAAGCTAAATCAGTTACCTATTCAACTGTTACGAGCTTAGTTAATGGCGTTCCCGATCCTGAAATGGAATGTGGTGAATGCAGCAAAACCAGCGCCCTGGTTGCCTGCAGCAATTGTAGAGGAACTGGTCGTAATGGAGAGTCTTCTTGTGGAAATTGTAAGGGAAGTGGAAAAATTTTTGAAGAATGTGATCATGCATGGGATGGTTCAACGAATTACATGGTTCAGGGTACAGTATTGAATTTTGCAAATATTGACACTTCTGCAACGCAGGTAATGGCAACATATACATATGAAGACAAGAATCAAATAAATTTCAGAATAGGAGCTACTTCAGGTAGCCGGGGTAGTAATGGAGCAGGGATCCGGTTAAATTCATTATGGTTCCGATCTTTTAATTTAGCGCCCCAATTTTCCGTTTTACCAGTTAAACTACTTGATTTTTCCGCTATTTATAATAACAATAAGGTAAGCTTGAAATGGGCTTCTGCTCAGGAAAATCAGTTCAGTCATTTTGTAGTTGAAAAAAGTTATGATGGAAAGAATTTTAAAGATCTAAGCCTTGTTATAACTCCCGAGGCCTCCTATAATTCAAAACACTATAGCTTCAATGACGCGAACCTATTAAATACTAGCGGTTTTGTATACTACCGTCTTAGAATGGTTGATACAGATAAAAACACCACTTTCTCGGCTATCAGGATGGTTCGTTTAGTGCAGGTGCAGGATGGTATAACTATTCTAACTTACCCTAATCCTACAATCAATGAGATCAGAATTACAATACCTTCTTCGTGGCAGGATAATTCTTTAAGTTTAATAATTTACAACCAAAATGGCCAGGTAGTAAAGCATATTACTAAGACTAACGCAAGCCAAACGGAAACGGTTATGGTTACTGATTTACAAACCGGAGTATTCATAATTAAAGTTGCTACTTCAACCGAACAGATATCAAAACGTTTTGTAAAGACTAAATAACAACTACTCCATTTAGAAGGAAATAAAGTAAAAGCCCCGCATGGCGGCAATGTCATTAAGTTAAGGGAATAACCATATTGACCACAGTTTAAAGAACCGGAATTATTTCCGGTTCTTTATGTCTGCAAAAACAAAAAACTGTGGTATGTCTGTAAACTTAAAAATCAT
>Ga0136634_10000137_pt1 | contig 35564 bp, 26 predicted proteins | sample AntDrymUQ8332106_2_FD_104654 | JGI IMG/M metagenome (GOLD analysis project Ga0136634, IMG submission 104654) | Polar desert sand microbial communities from Dry Valleys, Antarctica - metaG UQ833 (21.06) | ecosystem: Environmental > Terrestrial > Soil > Desert | place: Antarctica: Dry Valley... | reverse complement strand
CCAGGACCAGACCGCTCGCACGGTGCTCGCCGTCATGCTGACCGGCATGGCCACCGACATGGCGCGCAAGGACGCAGCGGCTGCCGAGGCGCAGCGCCAGCTCGAGCTCCGCCAGGAGGCCGAGCGGGTTCAGCGCGAGCGCGAGATCGCCGCCGAGAACGCACGCCGCGAGCAGGAGATGCGCCGCAGCGCACCGCACAATCGGCTGGCCCGCTGGAGCATCGTGGTGGCTCTCATCTTCGGGCCGCTGGGCATGCTGCTGGGCGCAATCGCGCTTTATCAGATCAACACGTCCGTACAGCGGGGCCGGGTGGCAGCCACCAGCGCGATCGTTCTCGGGTTCATGACGACCGTGTTGCTGCTCTGACCCGCCCCGCACCGCTGTCGGTCTAGCACGGCACGGCGACTGCGTCGCCGACAGCGTGGAACCTACTCGGTTGCAATCGCGCCATTCTCGGCGAGGATCCACTTGACCGGGTCCAGGCAGCGGAACGGCGTGATCCCGGTGGGTCCGAGTCTTGTACCCGGCTGATGGCCAAGAGCGGACACCGCAAACCAGCGCCAATCGCGAAATGACGCGCGCGCCAGGTTCTGCAGCTCGACGATGTCGAGCTCCACCAACAAGCTGTTGATCTCGAGGTTGAGAAGATCTGAGTCAGCCCTGTCGAAGGTCGACTCGTAGCTCGGGTCGCGTAGGTAGGCGGCGCCGTGGTTGCGCATCGCGTCGTACAGCGACGACTCCTCGATCTCGCGCAGGCTCTGCAGAGCGTCGAACTTCGACAAGGTCAGCGCCATGCGGACGCGGTCGGCCGGCCGCTCCGGGTCGGCCGCGAACAGGCGCAGGACGTTGCCGAGCACGGGCAGCGGGTCGCGGTAGTCCTGCTCGCCGAACGGCAGGAACCCGCGGAGCTGGTTGCGGACACGGGTGATCTGCACGGGGTCGATGAGGTAGACGATCCCGTCGGCCCGCCGGAGGAACCCGAACAGAAATGGGTCCAGCTCCGGATCGGCCAGACTCTCGCCGGCGACATCGCGAAGAACGATGATGTGGGGCGTCCCGTGAGAACTCTTCAGCTCGTAGATGAGCGGCGTGTTGTACTTGTAGCCTAGGTCTCCAGGTATCTGCGGAGCCGTGCTCCCGTACAGCCCGCGTTCCACGAACAAGTCCCGTTCGTACAGATCCCGGTAGTTGTTCTGCGTGTCAGCCGTCACGGCCCGCAGCACTCCACCGAGGCGGATCGCCAGCTGCGCGAGCTGTTTGACGACGACGGCGATGTAGATCGACTTTCCGGTGTAGGTGCTGCCGGCCAGGGCGATGCACGTGGTACGAGTGCTCATCCAGCCGGGAGGCAACAGGGCGTGGCACGTCGGGCACGCGGGTGTGCGCGCGGCAGTCCGGCAGGTCGGGCAGGTGGCGGTCGTCGGCCGGTTCCCCGAGGCATCGGTCCCACCCGAGACGGTGGTGACAGGAGGCTGGACGACTGGGCCGCCGCGATACCGGGATGCCTCCGGGTCGGCCACGGGCGGGCAGTTCGAGCACGCGAAGGCGGCGGCCGTGTCGAGCGTGGTGAAGCAGAACGGACACTTGATGTGCACGAACTCATGTCCCCCGTGGATCGCCGAGGCACCGATCATCCCAGAACATGACCGGTGAGCCTCTCGACGAGCAGATCCAGGCGTCTCGCGTCCCCGGCGAGGTCGGCGACACCGTCAGGATCGATGGAAATCACCCCTGCGACACCCGACGGGATCTCGGTCAGACCCGAGAGCTCATCCCGATCAGGTGCCGGCCTGGCCAGCTCATCGCTGTCGAAGCGGGAGCGCGCAAGGAGGAGGTAGCTGCAGCTGAGCGGGTTGGAGATGTTCGCGAGGGTGGCGGACAGACGCGGACTGTCCCCCGGCACGCCATCCGAGATGATCATCAGCTTGCCCGCGGGCCTCGCACCGACCGCCTTGACGAGCGCGGAGTGGGACGCCCCGCTCCGCGCGGGCCGCGGCGCGACTCTCGCAGCAATGGTGGCTGCGAGCTCTGCGGCAGGCAGCCCGGCGGATATGCGGTCACAGGTTGACCCGAACACCCACAGTGGCGTCAGGGCGGTGGCACCGAAGGCCCAGGCGTACAGACCGGCGTAGATCTCCAGCAGGGTTGCCAACGTTCCGTTGCGGATGTGCGATGTCATCGAGGCGCTGATGTCCACTGCGAGGGTCGGCACCGCGCCAGGCACCGAGCCCGGTGCGATCCGAGGCGACCGACGGCGCGCGGCGTAGTACGCCTGCCGGGCGAGGCCGGCGAGGGCCACGTCCTCGACGCCCGCCGATGCCCGCAGCAGCCACTCCACGCCCTTGGGTTGTCCGTCCGCACCCGGCTCGATCTGCAGCAGCTCCTGGTGGGAGAGCCCGGTCACGTCGACGGCGTCGAGCACGATCTGCTCTCGGCTGCCATCCGGCTGAGCCACGTTGATGCTCGTGTGCACGGTCGTCGTCGGAGGAAACGGCTCGGCTGCGGCGAGCACGCCGACGGCTACGACCAACGGAGCTGGCAGGGAGGTGATGACGATCGTGTTCGCACTCGGTCTGCGCAGCACGCCCCGCTGCATCTCGCCACCGTCGGCTCGCGTGACGCTGACCCCTGCTGCGGCCGCCCCCGGACCGTCGACCCTCCAGGTCAGCTCCGCATAGGCGACCGATCGCCGCACCGATTCGCCTTCGCGCAGCATCACTACCATGTGAGAAACGTCCCCTCGGGGTCATCCGGACCGGCTTCGGTCGTGCGCGCCGCTGTGATGCCATCGTGGATGGCGTCCCACCAGTCGCTAAGAGCGTGCGCCTTGCCACGCCTGCGATGGTGGTGGCGCCGCACCGCCTCGCGCCACGCCTCGATCGCCGCGGCCGACGGCCGCATCGTCATAAAGACGAAGCTGGCCGCGTCTCTCGGACGCCGGTCGCCGATGAGTGGCACGTCGTTGTCGATCCTCAGCAGCGCACCGACGGGGCTGTCCGACGAGCGGACATCGTCGGAACCGCAGATCGCGTGTCCGCACCCGAGCGCAAGGAGCTCGAGTGCGTCGCGTCGGGCCTGAAAGTGCGGTGCCCACACGCTCTGCAGCGACGCGACCTGCCGGCCGGCAACCCGGAGTATCCCGTCGCGATCGACATAGCCGGGTCCCGCCTCCCAGCGCGACGTCTTGGGCTCGTGTCCGAGCGTGATCGCGGCGCCCAGACACAGCAGCCCGAGTCGCATTGCCACCGCGTGCCGCTGGGTCTCATCCGGCCACGCCATCTCACCCAGAGCGAAGGTGCTTGCCACGTCAGGTTTGGGGCGTAACAGCTCTGCGGTCGGCCGTGACTGCAGCTGCACAAAGGCCCGCGCGAGCTTCGGCGGCCCCGCGTCGAGCTCATAGCGATCACGGTCGGCGTCCAGCAGAGCCTGTGCAAGGGGTACGGCCTCATCGTCCGTCGCGCCGCGGCGTAGCACAGCCGTCCCGAGCTCCCAGAAGTCGAGGTCCGGTCGACCGCGAAAGGAATGCACCAGCTCGACGATCTCAGCCGCGGCGTACGAGGACACCGGCGCGACCTCCTCGACGGCGCGGGTGACCCGTTCAGTCGGCGGTGCTCCCGGCAACCACTCGTCATCGCTCAACAGGGCCGCTACCGCTCGGACGCGGTCCTCGACAGCCTCGGGTGGGTCGTGTCGCTCGAGGCGAACCGGTTCGAGCGTGAGTGGTGCAGCGGGTGGCTCCGCCGCAAGGGCAGGAAAGTCCGGAGCCTCAGCGCTGTTCTCGGCCCTCTTCAACCACAGGTCTACAAGAGTGGGAACGCCGCGCGCCTCCGGTCGTCCCATCGTGAAGGCATCCGCGTACATCGTGACTGCGGGCCGGAGCACCAGGCGAGCGGTGACTGCAGAGAGCTCACCCACCTTCGGGATGACGTCGGACGGATCGTCTGAGTACAACCCGATGACCGCCGCACTTGCGACTGCACGGGCGAGCGCGAGCAGCCCTGGGCCGCAGGTGCGACGACCCCCGCCCGCACCAGGAAGTCCAGCAGCCGGATACGCCAGACGTCGACAGCGCTGCGCTCTTCGCTGCTGGCGGCGACGGCGAGCTCGTCGCTGCGGTAGCAGTCCCACAGGACCTGCGTCACCACGGTGCTGCGCTCGACGGTCGGCGGTGTCAGCTTGCCCACACCTGGGTGCACGGGCGGCGGTGCCCCGTCGGCGAGCCAGCCGCGGTCGTGCATTGCCGCGATGACGTACGACTCCCAGGCCGGGATCAGCAGGGCGGGTGCAAGGGACTCGCTGATCGCACGTTCCACGTCCTCCCACGCCTCGGCCGCCCTGCGACCGGACCAGGCGGGCGCTGACATCGTCCTCGGGTGCACTGACGGCTCACCGCCCGCCGCGGCCGGTTTTCCTGACGGTCCGGTGCGTGCCCGATGCACGAGGTCGATCGCGGTGTCCTCGGTTGCATGAACGGGCCGGCCGCTTCGAGGAGTCGTGGCCATGCCCGCCTCGGTGCGCGATGACGGCGCCGGCGCCGGCAGCGGCGCCGACGACGTGGAGACCGAGGTCGCCGTCGGAGCCACCGGGGGCGCGGGAAGCGATGCCTCTGCCGCCTCGAGCGTCTTTCGGGCTCGAGCCAGCAGATCCTTGTCGATTCTGAGGCGGTCGTTCTCGAGCACCACCCGGGCGAGCGGCCACGCCGGATGATCCGCGGTGAGGTCCGGACGATCGAGAGCGAGCTCGTCCATCCGGTCCAATGCCTCGACCGCCGCCTCTGCACCGAGCCCACCGACCGCGAGGACCATGTCCGACCACGCTGTCTCGGGCACCTCTCGGCCGAGATCGTCGTGCCAGACCCGGGCGCCGGAAGGGCTGCGTACGACCTCGGGATCGCCCTCCGCCGCACTGTCGATGACGACCCAACCGGCGTCGCCGAGGGCCGAAGTGCCGCCTTCGGGAAGATCTTCGCGAAGCACCACCGACACCGCGTGCATTGAAGGATGGGTGAGCTCGGCGAACCGCACGAACGTGCAGAAGCTGAGCCTGGCCGCGAACTCCAGCGGCGCGAACGTCGTAGCCGCTCCGATCCACACGGCGCCCATGTCGCTGGAGTCGGCAACAAGGACAACGCCAGGGCCGCCGTCCACAGCTGCCGCCACCGCGTCGACGAGTAGCGCAAGCGTGCGGAACCGTTCTGAGTCGAAGACCATCCGAACGGCCCGATCGCGGCCCGTCACACCGGTCGCCGACGGCAGCCGATCGTCGGCGAAGTCGGCAGCATCCACGGCGTCTGCGCCGTACGGTGTCAGCCACTCAGGCGCGTTCCACAGCTCGATCGGACGCACCCCATCGCCTCGTTGCGCTGCCGCAAATGCGGCGCGGTCGAACAGGACGTGCGTGAAGGTGTTGTCCGGGCGCCGAGACGCATCCAATCCGGCGTAAGCAGTGTGGAGAAGGGTCGCCGAGCCGTCTGCGCGCGGGAGGTACGTGAGGCGGCGCGGGAGCGCGGCGAGGTCCTCCGGGGTAGGGAACCTCGGCGGCCGCTTCGGCACCGCGAAGGCCGTGATCGACTGCACGATGTCGTGCCGCTCTGCGGCATCCAGATTCCGGCTCGCCTGCTTGACCTGCCAGCCTCCGGCGACGTTCCTGATGCTGACACCGCACACGGTGTACGTGAGCTGCGACCACCGCAGCCCACCGGCCTCAGCGGTCAGCACCTGAGCTCATCGACGGGCGGATCGAGAATTGCCACATCGAAGGGGTAACCGGGCGGCACCAGCATGAACAGTCGGACGAACCCCCCGCGAGGCAGCTCGACCTCATCGAGCGCCGACCAGTCACGTGTGATGCCGACCTCCGGGAACTGACGGACAAGCGAGGCATGGCTTGACAAGGGCAACCGGTCGGGGAGATGGACGAGAGCGAGGGGCGGCACCCTGCCCAGCTCGAGGTCTCCCTTCACCTGCAGCGAACGACGCCGACCGCTGCCGAACTTGCCCCGAACGAGTCGGTAGTACAACCGCACCACGCCGTTGTACGGCACGGTCGCGGTCTCGCCCACGGTCACCTCGCCTCTGTGGAAGGTCATCGGGACGATGTGTACGTCGACGCCGCCCTTGATGCGCGGCAACCCCCGAGCCCCGGCCAGACGTACTCCGCCCTGCGCCTCGTAGCCCTCGAAGTTGATCGACGTCAGAGCTTGGCCGGGCGCGTCGAGTGGTGCCCCCCGGGGGGTCACGTAGACCTTGACCTCATGGGTCTTCGCGGGCCAGCCAAAGGTGAGGTGCTGCCAGTCCACCCGCTGAACGAGGCGGGGCATCGTGACGGGGTTGGGTCGAATGCTCGTCGAGCTCTTTCCGACACGCACCCTGTCCCCCACGATGGTGACCGGTGTCAGACAGGCCTCCGTCCAGCCCTCGGGCCAGCTGACGCCGTGCATGTGCCGTACGTCGCCGTCTTCCACGACCTCCCACGTGAGCCGTGACTTGACAGGGAGCTTCACCTGATCCTCGAGCTGCGAGACGAGCAGGGACGTCTCTCGCTCAGCCTCCGCCTCCGGCCCGTTCTCGGTGCGGTAGACGACCACCCGGCCGACCTTGGGCGCCGTCCAGGTGAGGTCCAGCCGGTGCTCACCATCCCCAGTGAGGACAGTGCTGACGACCAGGTCGTTCACGGGCAGCAGCGGCGCGACCACCTCCACGGGCTGCTCGACGAACTCCGACAGCTTCACGCCTCCGTCGCCGACGTCGGCCTCGACGTACATGCGATACACGTACGTCTGGCCGCGTTCGACGGTGCGATCTGTGCAGCCGGTCAGGTTGGTCGACGCCGTGCACACCTCGTAGCGTTGGCGATCGAAACCGGCAGTGCGAGCCTCTCGAACCGGGATGCGCAAGACGATGACCCGCCGCGCAGCCTCGCCGGTGATCCAGGACCCGACCACGACCCCGCCGTCGTCACGCAAGCTCGCCTGGGTGACCGGCAGCACGAAATCGCTCTGTGCGTGCAGGGTCGTCTCGGCGCTCTGGGCGTCGGCCAGGTCGCGTCCGGCGTTCGCCCACACCGTCGCATGCCGCACGGCGCTGTCCAAGGGCGTGCTGTCAACGGCGAACAGAGCCGTCGTCGCCGCGATCCTCTCCCCGACGTCTGGCGTCCAGGGGGCGTACGTATCGCTCTTGACGACCCGGTAGACGACGAGCTGACCGTCGGTCGACGGCGGCCACGAGTATCGGATGCCAACCGATCCTGGCGTGACCTTGATCTCCAGCGGCTCCTCGTCGCCCGGGAGGTAGGTGGGGAACACGAGGTCGTCGAGGCCCGGCGTGACACCGGACTCAGCCGCGCCGGACTCGGGAGCAGCGACCGGAGGATTGCTCGCCGGGCTGCGCTGATCAGGTGGTTCCTCGTCTGGCGGCGTGCTCGGCGCACTCGCGGGCGCGGTTGGGGCGGCGGGCTCGGACATCGCGACGCCGAGGATCCTCAAGATGGTGTACGCGTGCGCGTCGACCGCCGGGTTGGCATGCCGACCGGAGATACGAGAGAGCTCCTCCACCGTCACGGGGTTGCGGCGGACGATGCTCAAGAGCATGTCGTCCGAGGGAACCGAGCTCTCGCCTGCACCCTTGATCAACTCCCAGACACGCCACGCGCGAAGGTTGCGCAGGATCTCCTCTGCATTGCTCACCCGTGCTCCAGCTGTGCGTTCCGTGCATCTCTCACGTGGCTCACCAGTCCTCGTCCAGCCCGGCTGACGGGGCGGCGGTCCAGCCGGCACTCGCCGGCAGGACGTCGAGCGCGGGGGCCGGTCGCGGGTCCCTCCGCCGAAGCGTTGACATCCAGATCGCCCACATCATGCCGAGCGCTCCACCGGCGATGAGCAACGTGAGGCCGTTGCCGCGGTCCAAGCTCGCGTCAGCCGGCACGCCCGCCGGCAGGTCCGCCTGAAGATCCGCGAACGTCGTGGTCAGGGAGCGGGCGATCGTGTCGAGCGCGCCTGCTGACATGGCTACGGCGACACCGGTGTACAGCCACGGGACCGAGACCGTGGCAGCGATGACCGTCCACCGACGCTGTCGGGTGCGGAGGAAGCCAGCTACGCAACCGGCGAGGGTGGCCGAAGAGGCCAGGAGAGGCAGCGCCGTCCAGGGCGAGCCGCTTCCCCGCAGGTCCGCCGAGAGCAACCCGCTCGCCGCGACGTCGACCCAGGAGAAGAACAGGGCGGTGGCGAGCAAAGCTGCCGCACCGAGGCCCACCACGGTCCCCGCAGCAACGGCGAACCCGGCGGAGTCTCGCTCGCGCTCGATGCGAGTGGAGCCGCCGGGTGCATCGCCGAACGATCCCGCCGGCCCCCCCGACGGTGCTCCCCAGCTGTGTTGTGCAGGCTCATTCCAGTCCTCGCCGCCCCAGGAGCTCGAGGGCCGGCGTGGGCGTCGTGCAACGGAGACCCTGGGCGTGCTGACTCGCTCGACGGCGGCATTGCGCGACGGGCGGGACTTGGCCCACAGCACGACAACGAGCAGACCGACGGCCCAACCAGCGGCGCCGAAGCACACCCCGGCGAGCGCGCTGGAACCAAGCCTGCTCGCGACGACGAAGCCCACGAACCCCCAGTACAGGCTGCCGAACCCGGCCCAGAGCCACAGCGAGTCGACGAGCAGCCGTTGAATGTCTCCGATCACCGCATTCCTCTACAGGTCGGGGCCGCGAGGCGGCGCAGGCTCAGCGCGCTCACGGACGCCGCCGACGGGGAGCTCACCGGGCCGCGCGAGCGTCACCAGGCTTGCCGGCACCGGGTCCGCGCACTGCACCATGACCACCAGCTGGTCCAAGCTGCTCTGCTCGCTCAAGCCAGACTCCAGCCCGGACGGCACCGGCGAATCGACCAACACGTTGTCGAGTCCGGCTCGACTACCTGCGGTAGCTGACACCAACGTCCTCCGTACGACCTGGTGGTCCCGGCCCTGAGCCTGCGGTGCGAACAGCGCGAGGTCGAAGGCAGTGTCGGTGTCGGAACGCACTGTGTGAGCAAGATCGCCGAAGAACTTCGCCGCCGTGCGCTCGGTGATGCCGTGATGTTGCTGGCCGAGCACCTTCACCGTGCCGAGCAGCGCGGCGAAGTCACCAGGCGCGCTGTCCCGAACCAGCACGTCCCGCGCCTGCACCAGCACGGCATCGCCGAGGGCGGGATCGACACCGGACGCACGCACATCAGCGACCCACAGCCGGAGCGGGGACTCCTCGTCCCGTGCCTTGTCGCGGAACATGGCGTCGGTGTTCCCAGCCAGCTCGTGCCCGGCCGGGCCGATCCGACCCGGAATCGATGCGAGAAAGCCTTCCCACGTCGCGCCCAGCCAGCCCGGCTTGAACAGCTTGCCTCTCACCTCGGCGACAGATCGCTCCACCCGGGCGTCATCCGGCACAGCCACCCCCAGGCCGAAGGACCGCGGCAAAGCTCCGTCCAGCAGGGGACGGGGTTCCCCTCGGCTGGACTGTCGACCGAAAGGCTCCGCGAGGAAGCCGCCGATGATCCCCGACCAGCACATGTACTGCGAATACATGACAGTTGCCCGGTTCAGGTCCGCGACCGCGTAACCGAGGTTGCGCAAGGCGACCTCTGCCAGCTGCGCGTTGCGCTCCCGCTCGTGCAGGAGGTGGAAGAGATCGCGCTGCCCGGTCCAGAACGACCACACCGCGGTCACGAACCAGATCAGCAGGCAGCCGAGCGCGACCAGGACGCCGAGGAGCGGCTGGACGAGCACCGCGAGCACGGTCGACCCGACCACGGCGACCACGAGCGCGACGAACAGCCACCGCTGGCGCCGTGCCTGGCGCTCCTGCGCGCGTTCGATCTTGGCGCCGACCTCTGCGTCGCCACGCCCCCGCTCGATGATCTGCCGGTTCTTCTCGATGTCCTCCCACGACTCGATGGCGAATCGCGCGATGCGGTCGCCGACGCGCCCGACGTACGTGCGCGCGTGAGGTCGGAACCAGGTTTCGAGCTCCTCGAGCTGCTGCGCTGCAGCCGCGCCTCTCATCGGGTCCTCGCCGAGGATGCGCTTGAGCTCCATCCGGACGCGTCGGGCGGTGAAGGCGTCCGTTGGCTCGATCGGCGCAGAGTGCACCTGCGTCGCCAGTGCGCCGCTCAGTTTGAATTGATCCGAGGGCGCAGGTGCGATGGCAGTCGGATGCCGCACGATGCCCGGATTCGGGCCTTGGCTGATCGGGTCCATGCCGGCGACGTGTCCCCCACCGTCGGCCAGAGTCAGGGCTCCGCCGACGAAGTCCTGCCAGAACGGACCCAGGTCAGGCAGCATCATGTCGACGTTGACCTTGACCTGGCGTAGCTGGGTGGCAATCTGCTCGTTGTCAGCAGTGAGCACCTCGGCGCCGGCGAGGCGCCCACTGGCGTCCCGCCCGAGCAGCGTCACGCGATACAACGACGGCGCGTCGCCGAAGACCACGTGCTGTGCGACGCCTGCCACGCCGGTCGCCGCCGACGTCACGACCCGGTGAAGCCACGCCCGCGGCGCACCTTTGAGCGCGGCAACGAGAAATGACAGGAACATCCTGACTGCGGCCATGAGGCTGATCGGCTTCGGCGGCTCCACGCGGGGCACCTCCCGGCGGGGGGTCAGCAGCGCCGCGTGCTTGTCCTGCAGCACTGCGGACATCTCCTGCATGGCGCTGTCGATGTCCTCGATGTACTCCAGCCTCGCGCGGTTCGTTGTCTGCGGCTGCGGCAGACCACGGCTGAGATCTGTTGTCTTCCTCGCGACGGCGGCGGTGACAGCAGACGCGTCGAGGCTGCGCACGAACGCGCGGACGACGAGCGCGGTGCCGGGCGCCGGTGGCTGCGCCTTGTCGAACGGACCTTCCCCAACGCCACGCCACAGACCACAGATGGAGAGCAGGCCGCAGGCGGCGTGCGCGAGGAACTCGGCGTCGTCTCCGCTCGCGTGCAGGATCTCGCGGAACTCGGTCGGGTTCCATGCCTGTTCCGGAGCCAATACCAGGTTCTGCCAACCCAGCCAGCACGCGCTGGGATCCCACCCGCCGGTGCCGTGCCGCGTGACGATGCAATGCAGTGGCACGACCCGCCCCATGCCAGCGCCCTGGACGTCGTTCCAGATCGTGGCGGCGCGATCGCCGGCGACTACCGCGCCACCAGGTCCTGCGCCGCTGAGGGCGGCGAGCCGGATCAGGCGCACACCATCCTGGTTCGCCAAGTGCTCGCCGAGGCCGACGCGGCGTACGAGTCCGGCCTCGAGAACGGTGACCGGCAACCGCGACAGCGGCACATCCGGGGTGATGTCACGCTCCTCGATCCACACGAACGACTCGAGCAGACCCACCGCCGACCAGTCCCGCAGCAGGTCCCAGATCCCCGGGCTCGTGTCGCTCTCGGCAGCGACCACGAGCGTGACGGTCGTCACAGGCCCGGACCGCCGTTTGGTGGCGGCACCGCGAAGTCCTCGACCAGCTTGCGCAGCGTGTCGAGCACTTCGTACGCATCCGGCGCGATCTCGTGGAACAGGGGCACGTCGGACAGCCGGACATGGTCGAGGCTGGAGTAGGTGCCGCCGCCCGCCGCTCCGAGCTCCCCACGCGCGAGGTACTCCGTCTCGATGAACCCGCGGAACTTGGTGAGGTAGCCCAGCACCGCAGCCTGGCGGGTCTCGGCCGAGCCCGTTGCAGCACCGGCGTTGGCGGCGCTCGGCAGCGTCCCGCTCGGACTGGTCCCCGTGGCGATCCAGTGGCCCAGGTGTCTGGCCGCGGAGATCCGGCTGGGGTCGCCGCCGAAGGGCGCGTTCGGCGTGTCATCGAACAGCTCGCGCATCCGGCGGTACGGCAGCAGCGGCCCGAGATCGGGTCGCGAATGGCAGGCGGCCATCGCGATCACCAAGGACTCCAGGAGCGCAGGCAGCAGATCTCGCGGGTCCCGCTGGCCCTCCGGGTCGGTGAGCAACCGCTCCGGGAACGGCTGCCACGCCCTCTTGGCCGGGTCCCACACGTCGACCGTCGTCGTATAGCCCTCGCCCGGGATGCGGATCTGACCCGTCAGCCGACCCACGAAGAATCCGCCGATCATCGCGCGTCTCGCGGCGTCGGTCGCCGGGATTGCCGCCGGCAGGCGCCTCGTTCGCCGCCACTGCCAGAAGGTCTTCGTCGCGCCGTCGACGACCGCGCGCGACCATCGCTCCGCGATCGGATCGAGCAGTGAGGAGAACACGAGCGGCGAGCACGGCGCGTACGAGCCGAAGATGTCGACGCGGGTCGAGTTGTTGTCCAGGCACACCGCACTGCCGAAGTGGGCGACCGTCGTGGGGTCGAGGGTCGTCCGCTGGGCGAGATCGGACCGGATCTGGTCCTCGAGCGGAAGTCCCTGGAAGGGGACCTCACTGAACTTGTACGACTCGAGCGGTGGTCGCCGGTGCACGGCGGCGAACATGAGGGGTTGGACACCCACGAGTGGCCGGGCCGAGGAAAGCGCTTGGCCGAATCGCTCCCGGAGCGCGGCGGCCCGTTCGGCCAGGTCGGTGGCCGGAATGCCGTCCTCAGAGAGGTACTCGAACAGCGACTGGCCCACGAAACGGGAGAAGGGCTCGTTCGGTCGTCGCAACCACAGTCTCGCGCGCGCCAAGACGTCCGCCGCACCGAAGAGCAAGGTGTACGCAGCCCGCTGCATGGGCTTGGGCAAGCCCGTGACGCCCGGGTCGGTGGGAAGGACCGACGGGCGCCACCTGGCCTTGTTCTCACGCACGGGCACGCCTGGCACAGCGCCACCGTCGGCCGACCAGGCCCCGGAGAGGACCTGGGTCACGACTGCGGCGATGGCGTCGGTCTGCTGGCTCACCCCGGTCGCGGCCGCGATGTGGGACAGGAAGATGCGCTCGAAGTCGGCGGCACCGGTGAGCAGGACCTCGTTCTGTGCGGCCGAGAACCGGGTGCCCACCGCTCCCACCCCGCTGGGCCACGCGGTGTACTCATCGGTCTCGACCCTGGCCTGCCCGCGATCGACGACCATCTCGGTGCGTGCGGCGGCAAGCTCGCGAACCTCGTCGACCATCGCCGTCGACAGCGGCTCGAGCAGATCGGTGCGCATGGAGGTGAGGATGTCGGCGGCGAGGAGCGCGCCGCGAACGTACAACGAGTCCCGGAGGACGTTGAGGTGACCTCGGCGCAGCCCCTCGAGCGCGGCATGGGAGCCGGTGACAAGGCCGCGGAGCGCACCGAGTGCATTCTCGGCCTCGGGTCGAGACCTGGACGGGTCGGCCGGTCCCGTCGCGGCTCGTTCGCGCAGCGCCGCGATCCAGGCGGGCAGCTCGCGACCCAGCCGGGTGATGAGTGCCTGTGCGACCTGGAGACCGGACTGGGAGATGACCTCCTCGATCGATTGCTCCACCCGTGCGGTGAGCTGCTCATACCACTCGTACGCCCAGGCGTACGCGAGGTCGTCCAGACGCCGGGAGAGCTCCGGCCGCTGGCCGGCGGCGAAGGCCCGCCAGCCGCCGAGCCACTCCGCCGCGTTGGCCTGGCCTTGGTCGAGCCAGCTCCTGCCGAGGACCGCACCGAACAGGTCCGTGATCTGCCCCCGCAACAGCTGGTCGGGGAACAGCGGCAGGAACCAACCCTTCCAGACGTCGGGTGGGGCAAAGCCGGCCGGCAGACCCAGCCGGTCACGGCCGAACCACACCCAGCGGGCGTCGGCAGCGGAGGCCAGCTGCTCCGTCCCGTTGCGGGTGTCACCGGGCTGGATGTGGCCTTCTACGAGCCGGTCCACGGCGACACGCGCGAGTCGCTGAGCCGCATACTCGGCGTACCGCTCGCGTCCGAGCCCGACCGACGCGTACCCGAACGAGCCCCACTGCAGCAGGTCAGCCGACGCGGCCCAGCCGAGCGACTCCTGATCGGTGGCGATGGGCACGGCGTTGCCCAAGTCGAACGACGCGAACTCCTGCGAGGCGGTGCCGGACATCATGAGCGCCGCGAGACCACGACCGAGGGCGCGGTAGATCCCGTCGATAGACCCGTCACCGAACGGTGTGCCGTCGCCGCCGATCTTGGCGCCGACCGGGAACACCCGCTTGAAGGGGATGCTCGCACCGCCTGAATGCGCGAGCCCGAGCGACCGAAGGAGCGCCGGGTCGGTCGCGGCCGAGGCGTTGACCTGCGCCGCGAACAGCTCACCCATCATCGCCATCGCGTTGGCATCGACGCCCTGGCGGGCTTGGTCGGGAAGGGACTCGAAGAGCTGGGGCGTGAACAGGAACAGCCCAATCACGTTGGGATCGACGCCGGGCACACCCGAGAGCACGCGGCACACGTCGAGAACCATGGACGCGCCGGCGCCGCCCGCCATCGACGACACCACGAGGACGAGCGGTGCGGCGGAGACCTGACCTCCGGTTGCGGGCGACACCTTCGCAGCGATCGCGCGCAGCTCGTCCAATGTCGGTTCGGGCATGAGAGCGCTCCACGCTGCTCGGAGCCTTTCGCCGATCTGGTTGACCTTCGGGAGCGTCAGCACCCGGCCGACGGCACGGTACTGCCCTGCTCCCATGGCGACAGGAACGTTGACCAGACCGGGATCAGGTGCCCACGGGCTGAGGTGGTTGCGCGCTCGGGGGGTCGTCGCCAAGGTCTGCTCGAGACCGTTCCACACCGCGGGAAAGGTCGCACCTTGGAACGCCAGCGGAGCGTACTGTCCGCCCTGCTCCGGCACGGTGGGCGGCAGGCCTGGACGTACGCCGTCGGCCTCGAGCGGCACGTCGATGTGAACGAACTGCCAGCCCTTGGGCAGGTGGTCGACGTCGTAGCGAGCGAGGTCCGCCCGCAGTTGATCCATCACGAACTGCAAGGTGGAGCCGCCCGAGCCGCCACAGCCGACCATGAGAAAGCGCCTCACGAGAACTCCTCCATGCTCATCGCGGTGCCTGCCGGAACGCTTGGCACCCATTCGGTGTGCCGACGAGCTCGGCTCACCAGTCGTCTCCGCCGAGACCGGCCGAGCTGCTCGGCGGGGCGAAGTCGTCGTCGTCACTGAGATTTCGCTCACGCTGATCGATCGCGCCCGGGACGCCGTCAGGTGAACCGTCCTGGCTCGCTGCCCCGCCGGACGGGCCGCCGTCCAGCTTTGCGAGTAGTCGGGGCAGAGCCTCTTGGACGTCCGTGGTGATGCGCTCGTACACCTCGGGTGTCGCGGTGCCAGATGCCAGGACGAGCACGGTCACAGCCCGTCCCGCGCCGGTGGGTGGCTCACCATCCCAGGCGATCCAATGGTTGTGCACAGCCAACGGAAGCACCGCGCGACCGTCCCCGTCCTGGTGCGGTGCCGGGCCGGCGACGGAGGGACGCCCACCCGCGGCCTCGGCCACCACCCTCGACGACCCGAATGGGTTGAGTCCCGTCTTCGTCGACAGTCGGACGCCTGCCTCCGGGATGGCCAGCTCGCGCTGACCCTTCGGTCCAATCGTGACGAAAGACCTTGTCCCACTCTTCGCGTCGAAGCTCCCGCCGCTCGCGAGGCGTACGGCGCCGTCCTCGACCACCGCGGGCAACGTCGTCGCCCAGATGCCGCCGCCGGACGGGATGCGCGCCGCCCAGCGTTTGGCGGCGAGCAGGAACAGCGGCGGTACCCCGAGACCGACCACCATCGCAATGATGAACGCCAGCAAGAAGGGGGCCTGTTGGATTGGCCGCCTCAGCTCGCCCGTGAATTCAACAGTCTCTATAAGTGCTCGGTCGGGCGCACCGATGGGGGACAGCTGCACCTGGATGTCACCGGCGACAGGTCCGTTGCCCGCGTTCTCGACGGAGAGAGACAGCGGCAGGGTGGCAGTCTCACCGTCGGCAACCTCGAGGCACGACGACGCGTCGGTTGCGGTGTCAGCGGCGACGTTCACCGAACCGACCCCGTCGGGTGCGACGGTCACCGCCACGGATTCGACCCACACGCATCCCGGCCCCTGCACCGTCAGCGCCGCCGTCGCTGGCCCGACACCCTCGGTCAGTGGGAACGTCGGCGGTGGATCCAAGATCGTCGGAAAGTCTGGCGGTGCTCCGACGGTGATGGGGAACTGCGCGACCTGCTCGGCAAGCTCCGTGCCCTCACGTGCGGGCGCCCCCGCACCCGCCGGGACCGGCGCCGTGGTCACGGCGAGGCGCAGGATCAGCAAGCCGTCGCCGGGGTTGATTCCCTCGAGGTCGAGAGTGACCGGGTCGGCCAGTCGATCCTCGGGAACATCGGTGACGATCTCGCGCTCGGCTCCGTCGGACATGAGGAGGGACGCGGACAGGCTCGCCTTGCCGAGGATCTCCGCGGGGGGCACCGGCTCCGGGCTGCCCTCGTGCTGGATCGCGAAGAGAAGGCCCTCAGTGATGTCACCGGATCGAAGGTCGGTGAAGGATGCAGCCCCCGGCCACGCCGGGACCAGATCTCCCTTGATCCGGATGATAGCTCGCGCCACGGCATCCTCGTGCTCGCCGGTCGAGTCGATGAAGGTCAGCCCCCACTCACCAGTCCACCCCGGGCGGCCCGAAGCCTGGATCATGTCGATCTCGATCGTCTTGTCAGTCACCCACTCGAACTCAAGGGTGTGACCCCCGACATCGCGTGTTCCCGCGCCTTCACCATCGGGGTCGAACTGGACGGGATCCCCACCTGGCGGGGCCACGCTGATGGTGATGTCGTCCTCGGTGGCACCGGCCAAAATGTGCACGGTCCGGATCGATGCGTCGAGCACGAACGGATAGGTGTGCTCCGGGCACGGGGCGCCCGGGCAGACGGGAATGTCGTCGACGTCCTCGGATCCATCGCCAAGTCCGGCGCGCTCGAGCGCGAAGATGATGGCTTCTTTGTCCGTGGCGAGGAAGAACTCTCCGGGCTGCGGCTCCCGGATAGCGCCGCAGGTAGCCCCCGAGTCGTCTCGCCCGGTCGCGATCCGTTGAAGGAGCCCGAATCCGTCCGGCGCGATGTCCGGGCCGACGAGGCCCACTGCTGCGACAACGACTCCGGCGTTTCGTGCTGCATCGGCCAGACCGCCATCCCGACACAACGAATCCCGGCCAAGCTGCTCTACGGCGAGCTCTGCGTCCTCACTGTCGATGCTGACATCCGGCGCGTACGGCTTCAAACCCCCGTATTCTTCACGTTGAGTATCTGAAACCTGTGAGCTCACGTCGTAGTCACCGTCGCTGAACCAGATGAGCCCTTGGCACTCACTAATGCCATCCCCCGCGGCGCTTCGAGCGGCGAGGTCCTTCCGAGCACCCTCCAGGGCGGTCCAATAGTCAGTCTCCAGGCCATCGGCGTCGCGCATGTCGTCAAGGGTGGCTTCGAGCGCAGGGAGAGCCGCCGCGTCCAGCCTCGTCCATTCCGTTATCGGGCGGTATCCGATGTCGAAGCCGGAGATTCTGATATCTAGCTCTATTGACTTCTCGGCAGCATAGGAGGCGAGATTCCTCAGCAGGTACTGCGCCGCATCGATTCGTACGGCGTCAGGGTCGCTGTCGTCCAGGCTGCCGGACTCGTCCATGAGGAGCATCAGGTCGCCGGCATGTGCGCCGATCATGCAGGCGCCGAGCGATGTCAGGGGTGAGTCGTCGGCGGCGGTGACGTCACTCGCTGCGCCGACGGCCGCCACACCGAAACCACCGAGGGCGATCGCAGCGGTCGCTGCGACGAGCAAATAGCGGAGACGTCCCGAGAACCGACGGGACGGGCCCACCGGGCCAGCACCATGCGCCATCTGTCGCGTCGTGACCATGAGCGTCTATCGCCGACTGAACCAGTCGGCGAACATGAAGGCGTTCAACGCCACCGCAACGGTGGCAAGCACCAAGACAATCGTGCGAAAGATGCTCAGCTGAGGCTTGATCACGTACCAGGGGTTGGTCCGCGCGACGCTATCGCGGTAGACGAAGACGGTGACCAGCCCGACGGCAACGAAGCCACCGACTATCCAGCCCGAGAGACTGACGAGGGGCCGCCCGCCGGCGAATGGGGTGGCCGCGATCGCGGCGACCGCGGTGATGGCCGCGGCGGCCAGCCAACTGACCGGGGCCGAGACCTGCCGACCAGACGGCACGGCGGCTGCTCCATCGCTCCATGAATCGTCCGTTGGCAGGCTGGCTGACTCGGTGAAAGCCGGGCGTTGGTGCTCATGCGCCCCCTCCGGCCGGGATGGAGGCCGCGAAGGCGTTGCAGGCGAGTCGTCGAACCAGGACCAGTCTTCGGACCCGCTCATCAGTCACCGCCCAATCTCGACACCCCCGCGTATCGAGCGACCGCGGCCCACATCATAGGGGAGCCGTCATGAGATGTTGACGCCGAGTGCCGAAGCCACCTCACCGAGTCCGCCGCCATATACATCCCCCACCGCACGAAACTGCCAGTTCTCCCGATCCCTGAACACGGCGGCCGCCAGAATGGCAGTGCCGTCGCCCGCCTGACGTTCTTCCAGTGCGAGTGTGGCGAGAGTTTGCCCGGCGGGTGTTTGGCGTACGCGCAGTGCTGCTGCGCCGGGAGCAGCATCGTCGTTCGAGACGACAATTGCGATGCCGTCACAGCCGTCCGGCACTTCACTGAGGTTGAGGAGCAGCTCGCTGGACTGCTCCCCTGCGGCCGAGGTTTGGTAACTGAGCGTTACAGAGCCCTCCGGACTTCGCGGCGCGTTATAGAAGACGAAGTGGTCGTCCGACAGAACGCGGCCCACCGAGTCGACCATGAGGGCGCTGAGATCCATCGAAGCGTCGATCTCGGAAATGGCGGTCGCCGACCGCTGGCGCACGGCGATGCCGATGCTTCGTGTGCCACTGGCAGGGCGCAGCGCCAGGGTCTCGCCCTTGGACAAGGTGGTGCCCATGCACACTCCGCTCTGTGATGTGGTCGCCACCCGGCGCGTTCGGTGCGTCGACCGTGGCAACGTACCCGCGCTCCACGGGGCGGCGCAACGCCCTTTGGTCCTCATGGGGCTCGCCCACGGCACAGGAAGGCCAGCACGGGCTGGATGCGTCCCCGATATCGACGCCTGTCCCCCGCTTGGGCACACTGTGCGCCATGACACGACTCCGGCGCACAGCGTTCGACATGGGTGTCGGCATGGCGGCCGTCATCGCGGTGCTCTTCGTTCGCCGGGCAGCAACCACGCGACGCATGGACCTCGGCCTGCCGGTGAAGAACACCCGCCGCAACCGCAAGATCGAGCGAACCCGGGCTCGCGCCGCCGCGCGCTGGGTTCGGGACAACGCCGAACAGGCACGCGCAGTCCTGGCCGCGTCGGACAAGGCGAGCACCCAGCTGTCGATGTGGGACAACGCGCGTAGGACAAGCCACGCCTATCTCGACTCGGCGCGCGTCGTGGGGGCGAGCATCGGGCCGGGTGCATCCTCAATGAGCCGCTCGGATCCGCGAGCCCTGCGGACCAAGGTCGACGAGCTGCACGCAGACGCCGCCCCGCACCTGCGGGCCGCGGCGACCGCCGAGTCGGAGTTGGCAAAGCTTCAGGTGCAGCTCAACGCATACGTCAAGCGGCTCCGCGGCCAGGCTCCCGTGGAAGTTGTCGCGCTGGCCCAGCGCCTCGTCGAAGCGCATGACACCGCTCGAAAGCCGATGGGCGCGCATCTGGACGAAGTACGAGCACGCCAGCGACTCGATCGGCTCACCGAGCTGCGGGAGTCCCTCGAGCTGATGATCGCCCGTCTCGTGGATCGCCAGGGCTGAAGGACTCCCGACAGATCAGCGCACTGTCCACGCGATCCGTTCGTCGCAGCCTCTGGTGCGGGCAGCCACCGTATGCAACTGTGCCCGACATGCAGAAATACGTGTTCATGGGACCGCAGGGCAGCGGCAAGGGCACCCAGGCCGCACTGCTCGTCCAGGATCTAGCCATCACCCAGATCAGCGTCGGCGACATCTTCCGGTGGCACGTTCAGAACCACACCAAGCTGGGCGCACAGGTCCGCCGCATCATGGCCGCCGGCCTGCTCGTCGGCGACGACCTCGTGGAGAAGATCGTCCACCAGCGGCTCGACCAGCACGATTGGAACTTCGGCTTCATCATCGACGGGTTCCCGCGGAACGCGCGGCAGGCGGAGTTCTTCCTGGAGAGCTACGACATCGACGCGGTCGTCCACCTCGACCTGTCCGATGTCGAGGTGCGGCGGAGGGTTCTGGCACGCAGGCTGTGCTCCGCCTGCGGGCTCGACTACAACCTCATAGCGCACCGCCCGCGCATCGAGGGCCGCTGCGACGTCTGCAGTGGAGAGCTGATCGCGCGCGCCGACGACACTGAGGCGGCACTGGCCCTACGGCTGCAGGACTATCACGATAAGACCGACCCAGTGCTCGACCTGTTCCGCCGCAAGGAGTTCGTCGTCACGCTCGACGCCAGCCAGGATGCGGTGACGGTGCACAAAATGCTTCGCTCAGAGCTGAGGTTGCCGGAGTACGTGAACGTGCAGCCATGAGGTCGCCTTCGCAGAGCTCCGCCGTATGCGCGCCGTCGGGCGAGCCGTGACCATGGGGTCCACGAGCGCAGAGGTTGGCCGTACGCGGGCCGTCGGGCGAGCCGTGACCATGGGGTCCAGGAGCGCAGCTCGCCCGACGGCAACTCACATGTGCTGGCCGCCGTTGACCGAGTAGATCTGGCCGGTGATGAAGGCCGAGTCGGGATCGACGAGGAACTCCACCACCCGGGCGACTTCATCGGGCTCGCCCAGCCGGCCGACCGGGATCTTGGCGATGACCTTGTCGAGGGCTTCCTTCGGCACGGCGGCGACCATCTCGGTGCTGATATAGCCCGGTGCGACCGAGTTGACGGTGATGCCCTTGCGCGCAGTCTCCTGCGCGAGGCTCATCGTGAGGCCGAACAGGCCCGACTTCGCAGCGGCATAGTTTGCCTGACCGATGTTGCCGGACTCGCCGATGATCGAGCTGATGTTGATGATGCGGCCGGAACCGCGGTCGAGCATGTGCTGCAAGATCGCCCGCGAAAGGTAGAACGCACCCGACATGTTGACGTTCACGACCCTGTCCCAGTCGTCGGGACTCATCCTGCGTACGGTCTTGTCGATCGTGATGCCCGCGTTGTTGACCAGGATGTCCAGTCGGCCGTGTTCGTCGAGTACCTCGCCGATGACCCGCTCGCAGTCGTCGTTCGAGCCGATGTTGCCCTGGTGGACGCTCGAGCCGGGGTGCTCCTCCCGGAACTTCTCCGCCGCCTCCTTGTCACGCGAGTAGCCCGCGGCGACCACTACGCCGCGGTTGACCAGCCGCTCGGAGATGGCGGCGCCGATGCCTCGGATGCCTCCGGTCACCAACGCCACCTGTCCGGTCATGTCTGCCATGGTGTGAGTCCCTTCTCTGTTTGGCGGGGGTTTCCTGGGTTTCGAGAGGCACCCGTTAGGACGCGACGCGAAGGACAAGTGCCTCCCCTTGGCCGCCGCCGCCGCACAGACCAGTGGCGCCGACCCCGCCACCGCGGCGGCCCAGCTCGTACGCGAGGTGCAGTGCGATGCGAGCGCCCGACGCTCCTACCGGGTGCCCCATGGAGATCGCGCCACCGTTGACGTTGACGTTGCTCGAGTCGATGTCGAGGTCGCGCATCGACTGAATGGCCACAGAGGCGAACGCTTCGTTGATCTCGAACAGGTCGACGTCGCCGGCAGCAATGCCCTCCTTGCTGAGCGCCTTGGCGATGGCATTCGATGGCTGCGAGAGCAATGAGGGATCCGGGCCGGCGACAACGCCGTGCGCCCCGATCTCGGCGAGCACGGTGCAGCCGAGCTCCTCAGCCTTTGCCCGGCTCATCACGACGACCGCGGCAGCGCCGTCGGAGATCTGTGACGCCGAACCGGCAGTGACGGTGCCGTCCGCCGCGAACGCGGGCCTGAGCTTCCCCAACGACTCTGCGGTCGTGCCCGGACGCACGCCTTCGTCCTCGGTGACGACGATGGGGTCACCCTTGCGCTGCGGCACGTCGACGGTCGCGATCTCGTCGTCGAACAAGCCGTTCTTGCGAGCAGTGGTAGCCCGCTCGTGTGACATCGCTGAGTACTCGTCCTGCTCGGCGCGACCGATGCTCTTGGCCTTGTTGTAGTAGTCAGTCGAGTCACCCATCCCGCGCAGGTCGAATGCGCAGAACAGCGCGTCGTATGCCGTGGAGTCAAGAAGCGTGACGTCGCCGTACCGGAAGCCCGCGCGGGACCCGGGCAGCAGATGCGGCCCGTTTGTCATCGACTCCATGCCGCCTGCCACGACGATGTCGAACTCGCCGTAGCCGATCAGCTGGTCAGCCATGGCGATGGCATTCAGCCCCGAGAGGCAGACCTTGTTCACGGTCAGCGCGGGGACAGACATGGGGATCCCCCCCTTGACCGCAGCCTGGCGCGCGGTGATCTGGCCGGTTCCGGCCTGGATCACATGACCCATGATCACGTAGTCGATCTGTTCGCCACTCACACCCGCCTTGGACAGCGCGGCCTTGATGGCCAGGCCACCCAGGTCCATCGCTGAGAAGCTCTTGAGTGAGCCGGACAACTTTCCGAACGGTGTCCGTGCACCGCCGACGATGACCGAACCTGGCATCGGAACCTCCTTGTAGTGACGTACGACTTTCGGTGACTTTCCCTATGGCATTGTTCCGTGACGTTGGTCCGGACATTCCCGCTGACGTGATCCTCGGGACCGGGTGAGCGACGTGTCCACTCAGTCCGACGTGACCTCGATCTGCGGGTACTCCGGTCGCCACATGGCTTGGTGCACCTGCTGGATGAGGTTGGTCAACGGGACCTGCGCCAAGCCTTCCTTGTCCGCCGCGCGAGCGACACCCACCGCAACCGCCGCGGAGACTGCGCGCAGATCCTCCACCGACGGCAGGAGCGCCGCACCGCGACTCGATGCGTTCGACAGCCCGGCCACCGCGTCCGCCGCAGCGGCGATCATCCCGTCGCTGATCCGCGAGGCGCGCGCCACGATGACGCCGAGCCCGAGGCCGGGGAACACGAGTGCGTTATTGGCCTGGGCGATCCAGTAGAGGTGGTCGTCGTACTCGACGGGCGGGAACGGGCTGCCGGTCGCGACAAGCGCCCGCCCCCCCGTCCACCGGATCAGGTCTTCGGGCAGCGCTTCGCACTTCGACGTCGGGTTGGACAGCGGCATGATTATCGGTCGCTCGGTGTGGGCGGACATCTCCTTGACGATGGCCTCAGTGAACGCACCGGGCTGGGTCGACGTGCCCAGCAGCATTGTCGGGCGTGCGTTCGCCACGACGTCGGCCAGGCTGATCCGGCCGCCTGAGCTCGACCAACTCTTGGTTTCCTCCGCGCTGTGCGCGTAAGGCCGCTGGAAGTCCAGCAGGTTGTCGAGCTTCTCGTCAGTGATCAGGCCGGACCGGTTGAGCGCGAAGAACCTGCGGGTGGCCTCCTGGGGGTCGAGACCCTCACGGACCATCTGGTCCCGCATCATGTCGGCGATCCCGAGCCCCGCGGTCCCGGCGCCGTGGATGATCACTCGCTGGTCGCGCATGCGGGTGCCTGCTGCGCGCACAGCGGAGAAGGCGGCCGCGAGCACGACTGCGGCGGTGCCCTGCATGTCGTCGTTGAAGGCGCAGACCCGGTCGGCGTACTTCGTCAGGATGCGGCGCGCATTGGTGGCACCGAAGTCCTCCCAGTGCAGCATCGCGTTGGGGTACAGCTTGGTGACCGCGGAGACATAGGCGTCCACAAGGTCGTCGTAGCGCTGGTCTCGGACGCGCGCGTGCCGCTCGCCGAGGTACATGTCGTCGTTGAGGAGCTTGAGATTGTCCGTCCCCATGTCGAGCACCACGGGAATTGCACGTTTCGGGTGGATGCCGGCTGCGGCGGTGTAGAGCGACAGCTTCCCGATGGAGATCTCGATGCCACCGACTCCCTGGTCGCCGATGCCCAAGATGCCCTCGGAATCGGTGGCGACCAGGAGATCGACGTCGTCTGCGCCGAGACCAGTGTTGAGGAATGCCGTTTCGACGTCCTCCGGATGGTCCACCGAGAGGTAGACGCCGCGCGGGCGACGGAACTCGTTGGAGAAGCGCTCGATCGCCAGGCCGACGGTCGGTGTGTAGACGACCGGCATCATCTCGGAAACGTGCTCCGACAGCAGCCGGTAGAACAGGACCTCATTGCGATCGCGCAGCGTTGCGAGGTAGACCCACCGACGCAGGTCGTTGGCCTGCTCTCGGTACTGGGCGTACACGCGGCGGAGCTGACCGTCCAGAGTCGTCACGCCGGTCGGAAGCAGACCGAGCAGGCCCAGCTGCCGACGTTGCTCGAGCGTGAACGCGGTGCCCCTGTTGATCGTGGGCGAGGACAGGACTGCATTGCCGCGGGCGTGTATCCGCGCGACAAGACCTTCCGGAGTCGGGATGAGCTCGTACGGTCGCTCGGGCATGGTGTCCCCTCGACGCTAGGGCGTCACTTTCGCGCAGGTTTCTTGGGAATGTACAGGTCCGTGAGGGTGCCCTCGAACGCCTCGGCGGCCATGCCGATCGTCTCGGACAGCGTCGGGTGCGGGTGGATCGTCAAGCCGATGTCGGCGGCGTCGGCGCCCAGCTCGATGGCGAGTGCCGCTTCGGCGATGAGGTCACCCGCGGACGGGCCGACGATGCCGGCGCCGATGATCCGGTCGGTCGCCTCGTCGAAAAGCACCTTGGTGATGCCCTCGTCACGACCGAGCGATAGTGAGCGCCCGCTCGCAGCCCAAGGGAAGACGCCCTTGCCGTACGAGATGCCCGCGGCCTTGGCCTCGCTCTCGGTGACGCCGACCCACGCGACCTCCGGGTCGGTGTAGGCCACGGACGGGATCACTTTGGCGTCGAAGTAGGAGTTGAGCCCGGTCGCGGCTTCGGCGGCGACCTTGCCCTCGTGCACCGCCTTGTGCGCGAGCATGGGCTGACCCACCACGTCGCCGATGGCGAAGATGTGCGTCACGTTGGTGCGCTGCTGCTTGTCGACGGGGATGAATCCTCGCTCGTCGACGGTCACCCCGGCGTTCTCAGCGGCGAAGCCCCGGCCGTTGGGTCGGCGGCCCACGGATACGAGCACCTTGTCGAAGGTCTCGGTGTCAGGTGCCTTCGGGCCGTCGAATGTGACGGTCAGCCCGTCGTCGCCGGCCCTGATGTCGGTGACCTTCGTCGAGAGGTAGATGTTGTCGTACTGCTTCGCGATTCGCTTGGCCAACGGCGCGACGATGTCCTTGTCGGCACCGGGAATGAGCTGGTCCATCAGCTCGACGACCGTCACGTGCGAACCAAGCTCGGAGTAGACGGTGGCCATCTCCAATCCGATGACCCCACCACCCAGCACGAGCAGGCGGCCCGGTATGTCATCGAGGGCGAGCGCCCCGGTCGAGTCGATGACCCGGGGGTCGTCCTTGGGGATGAACGGCAGAAAGATCGGCTCCGACCCGACGGCGATGATCGCGTTGTCGAAGCTGACGGTCTTGGTGCTGCCGTCGTCGTCCGTGACCAGCAGCTCGTTGACCGAGGTGAAGGTGCCGGTGCCGATGATGGTGGTGACCTTGCGCTGCTTGGCCAGGCCGGCGAGGCCGCCCGTGAGCCGGGTGACGACGCCGTCCTTCCAGGTGCGCAGCGCGTCGAGGTCGATCGTCGGGTCGGCGAACGACACCCCGTGCGCACCCATGTCTCGGGTCTCGGCGATCACCTTGGCTGCGTGCAGCAGTGCTTTCGACGGGATGCACCCCACGTTGAGACACACGCCGCCCAACGGGCCCCGGCTGTCCACCAGCACGACCTTCTTGCCGAGGTCCGCAGCTCGGAATGCGGCAGTGTAGCCACCGGGGCCAGCCCCGAGCACGAGGACCTCCGCGTGCACGTCGCCCTGCTGCCCTGACGCGGCCTTTCCGGCGGACGCCGGAGCACTTGCCGCGGCCGCCGGTGCCAATGCGGCCTCTTGGCGCACCGTCTCCTTCGTCGGCTCTGCTCCGCCTTCCCCACCGGCGATGTCGGCGAGCAGTATCACATCGCCCTGGGAGATGCGATCGTCGAGGCCGACGCGCAGCTCGGTGATCGTGCCGGCGATCGGCGACGGCACGTCCAGCGTCGCCTTGTCCGACTCCATCGTGAGCAACGGGTCGTCGACCGCGACGGTGTCTCCGACCTGCACATGTACCTCGATCACCGGGACATCCCGGAAGTCGCCGATGTCCGGCACTCGCACCTCAGTGCTCATGGCTCGCTCTCCTGGTCGGTCGGTGCTCGATGGTGTGCTCGGCTAGCTGGACGAAATGCCGTCGGCGGCGTTGACGGATCAGAGCAGCAGCCGGCGATCGTCTTCCAGCAGGTAACACAGGTGGCGCGCGAACTTTGCGGCCAGTGCGCCGTCGACAACGCGGTGGTCGTACGACAGCGACAGCGGCAGGATGTTGCGCGGCGCGAACTCGGTCCCGTTCCACACCGGCGCCATCTTGGACCGAACCACGCCGAGGATCGCCACCTCGGGAGCGTTGACGATCGGCGTGAACGCCGTGCCGCCGATGCCGCCGAGGCTGGAGATCGTGAAGGTGCCACCCGACATGTCGTCCGGGGAGAGTTTGCCGTCCCGTGCCTTTGACGAGATCGTGCCGAACTCCTTGCTGAGCTCGACGATGCCCTTGCGATCGGCGTTCTTCACGACCGGCACGACGAGCCCACCGGGTGTGTCGACGGCGATGCCGATGTTGTAGTAGCTCTTGAGGATCAGCGCGTCCTTCTCCGGCGCGAGCGAGCTGTTGAACTCGGGGAATTTCTTCAGCGCCGACACGGCGGCCTTGACCAGGAACGCGAGCAGGGTCACGCGGTAGCCGTCGGCTTTGCCCGCGGTGTCGAGCTCCTTGCGGTACTTGTCGAGGTCGGTGATGTCGGCCTCGTCCTGGTGCGTCACATGCGGAACGTTGAGCCACGAGCGATGGAGGAAGGGTCCCGACATCTTCTTGATGCGAGACAGCGGGACGTTCTCGATCGGGCCGAACTTCGAGAAGTCCTGAGCCGGGATCTCGGGGATCCCCGAGCCCGCCGGGGCAGCGGCAGCTGCCGGCGCCTTCGCCGGGCCTTTGAGGAAGGCGAGCAGGTCCTCTTTCGTGATGCGGCCCTTGGGCCCGGTGGCGGGCACCGAGGTCAGGTCGATGGCGAACTCGCGGGCCATCTTGCGCACGCTCGGTCCCGCGTGCGCGCCGGCCGCCGCGTCCTTGCCGGCCGGCGATGCTGTGTCATCGGCATGCACGGGGGCCGCCGCCGGACCAGTCGCCGCAGCAGCCGGCTGGACCACCGGTGGCGGCACCGCTGCTGCCTCAGGCTCCTGCTGGTCGACCACCGACGGCGCTGGGGAAGGCGCCGCGCCGTCACCGGACGCCAGCAGCATGATCGGACTCCCGGTGCTGACCCGGTCACCGACCTTGACGAGGACCTCGGCGATGGAGCCGCCGGCGGGCGCCGGGACGTCCATGCTCGCCTTGTCTGTCTCGAGGGTGATGAGCGGATCCTCCGCGTTGATCTTGTCACCCACGTTGACGTGAACCTCGATGATCGGCACATCATCGAAGTCGCCGATGTCGGGGACCAGGACCTCTGTGGGGGCTGTCACGAGAATCGCCTCTCTTCTTGGACTGACAAGCTCTGGGCCGACAGGCTCGGTGGGGCCGACGAGGTTGCGTGCGTCGATGGGATCACGCGCGGGCGGGTTCGGGCTTGTCTGCGTCGATGCCGTAACGCTTGATCGCATCGGCCACGGTCGTCGCCGGGATGGCACCCTCCGCAGCCAGCTCGGCGAGCGCTGCGACCGCGACGTAATGACGGTCGACCTCGAAGTGGCTACGCAGGGCCTTGCGGTAGTCCGAGCGGCCGAAACCGTCGGTGCCCAGCACCCGGTAGCGGCGATCGGCCGGAACGTACGGCCGGATCTGGTCGGCGAACGCGCGCATGTAGTCGGTCGCGGCGATCACCGGCCCCGCAGGTCGGCCGGCGAAGCTCGCCTCGACGTGGCTGATCCGCCGCTCATCGCCCGGATGCAGCATGTTCCACCGGTCGGTCGACATGCCGTCGCGTCCGAGCTCTGTGAGGCTGGGCGCGCTCCAGATGTCCGAGGCCACCCCGAAGTCCTGCTCGAGCAGGTCGGCGGCGGCTATGACCTCGCGCAAGATCGTTCCCGACCCGAGCAGCTGAACCCGGGGCGCTGCCTTGCTCCCCTTTGCCGCGCCGCCCGCTGCACCCTCGCGGAACAGGTACATCCCCTTGAGGACGCCGTCGCGCACCTCGTCCTCGCGACCCTCCGGCATGGCCGGGTGGGTGTAGTTCTCGTTCATGACCGTGAGGTAGTAGAAGACATCCTCCTGCTCGGCGTACATCCGCCGCAGCCCGTCGGCGACGATCACCGCCACCTCGTACGAGAACGTCGGGTCGTACGACACGCAGTTGGGGATCGTGGCCGAGATGAGGTGGCTGTGGCCGTCCTCGTGCTGCAGGCCCTCGCCGTTGAGGGTGGTGCGACCGGCGGTCCCGCCGACGAGGAAGCCGCGAGCGCGGGAGTCGCCGGCCGCCCAGGCGAGGTCGCCGATCCGCTGGAACCCGAACATCGAGTAGTAGATGTAGAACGGGATCATCGGCATGTCGGACACGCTGTAGCTCGTGGCGGCGGCGATCCACGAGGACATGGCACCGGCCTCGTTGATCCCCTCCTGCAGCATCTGCCCGTTCTTGCTCTCCTTGTAGAACATGAGCTGGTCGGCGTCCTGGGGCCGGTAGAGCTGCCCGACCTGGGAGAAGATCCCGAATTGGCGGAACAGACCCTCCATGCCGAACGTGCGCGACTCGTCGGGCACGATCGGCACGACGTGCTTGCCGATGGTCTTGTCGCGCAGCAGCGTGGTGAGAATGCGCACGAACGCCATCGTCGTGGATATCTCGCGGTCGCCGCTGCCCTTGAGCTGCGCGTCGAACGCAGACAACTCCGGGACGGCGAGTGCCTCGGACGTGCGGCGTCGCGTCGGCAGCGACCCTCCGAGTGCCTCGCGGCGCTCGCGCAGGTAGGCGATCTCCCTGCTGTCCTCGGGGAAGGACAGGAACGGGACCTCGGCGATCTTGTCGTCCGCGACGTCGATGCTGAACCGGTCGCGGAATGCGCGGAGGACGTTCTCGCCCATCTTCTTCTGCTGATGGGTGATGTTCTGGCCTTCACCGGCCTCACCCATGCCGTAACCCTTGACGGTCTTGGCGAGAATGATGGTCGGCTGGCCGGTGTGCTCCACCGCAGCCTTGTACGCCGCGTACACCTTGCCGGGGTCGTGCCCGCCGCGGGCCAGTGACCAGATCTGGTCATCGGACATGTTCGAGACCATTTCGAGCAGCTCGGGATACTTGCCGAAGAAGTGCTCGCGGACGTACGCGCCGTTCTTGGACTTGAAGTCCTGGTACTCGCCGTCGACGCACTCCTCCATGCGCTGGAGCAGCAGGCCCGTGGTGTCTGCGGCGATGAGGGCGTCCCAGCCGGATCCCCAGATCACCTTGATCACATTCCAGCCGGCGCCGCGGAAGACGCCCTCCAACTCCTGGATGATCTTGCCGTTGCCACGGACCGGGCCGTCGAGGCGCTGCAGGTTGCAGTTGACGACGAAGATCAGGTTGTCGAGCCTCTCCCGGCCCGCGAGCGAAATGGCGCCGAGCGACTCAGGCTCGTCCATCTCGCCGTCGCCCAGGAACGCCCACACATGCCGGTTGGTCGTGTCGGCGAGCTCGCGGTTGTGCAGGTACTTGAGGAACCGTGCCTGGTAGATCGCCATCAGCGGGCCGAGACCCATCGAAACCGTGGGGAACTGCCAGTAGTCCGGCATCAGCCAGGGGTGCGGGTACGACGACAGGCCCTTGCCGCCGACCTCCTGACGGAAGCTCAGCATCTGCTCCTCGGTGAACCGGCCCTCCAGGAACGAGCGGGCGTAGATGCCCGGGGAGCAGTGGCCCTGCACGAACAGCAGGTCCCCGCCGTGTCCCTCACTCGGGGCATGCCAGAAGTGGTTGAAGCCCGTGTCGTACAGCGTTGCTGCGGACTGGAAGCTTGCGATGTGACCCCCGAGCTCTGAGGACTCCTTGTTGGCGCGGAGCACGATGGCCACGGCGTTCCACCGGATCAGCGAACGGATGCGGTGCTCGATCTCCCCGTCACCCGGATGGGCAGGCTCCTGGCGCGGCGGGATGGTGTTGAGGTAGGGCGTGTTCGCGGAGTACGGCACCGGCGCACCGTTGCGGCGCGCTTCCTTGAGCAGCTCCTCCAGGAGCAGACCCGCCCGATCCGCACCGTCGAACTCGAGCACGGAGTCCAGCGCGTCAAGCCATTCCTGCGTCTCGCCCGGGTCTACGTCAAGCATGTGGCTGTCCTCATCTCTGCGGGCCTCATCTCTGCGGGACCTCGCCTCTCGCCCGGGCCCAGTCCTCGTGCGGGCGCTGTCATCGTACGGAGTCGAACTGACGCTCCACGCCGGTGGCTAGGTCGGCCCTTATGCGGTGGCGAATAAGGACGATCATGTTCATTCCGGAGTGGCGCCGCAAGGTCGAGCACCTTCGGGAGGCGCTCTCGAGCTCCACCGACCAGCCTCCTGCGAGGAGTGGGTCGGAAGATCAGAGCCAGGAGACGTGCGGGGCCACAAGCAGGTAGCCGACAAAGGCGACAACGTCGATCAGGGTGTGCGCGACGACCAGCGGCACCACGCGACCTGTGCGATGGAAGTACGTGGCGAAGACGGCGCCCATCGCCAGGTTGCCGATGAAGCCCGAGAGCCCCTGGTAGAGGTGGTAGAAGGCTCGCAAACCTGCACTCAGCGCGATTGTTGCCGGCGCCCCCAAGCCCAGCTGGCGGGCCCGCCTGCCCAGGTAACCGACGAGGACGACCTCCTCGAGGGCAGCGTTCGCGAACGACGCCAGAACCAGGACCGGGATCCGCCACCAGATCTCAGGAAGCGAGGTGGGAACGAGCGTGAGCGACGCTCCGAGCTCCCGCGCCGCCAGGTATCCCGCCAGCCCGACTCCTCCGACCGCCGCGGCGGCGCCCGCACCGATCAGCACATCTCGCGCCAGCCGGTCGGCATGCAAGCCGACCGACGCGACAGGATCGTCCGAGCGACGCAGGAGGTAGAGCACGAGCGCAACCGGCAGCAGCAGCGACGCGACGAACACCAGCTGCAACCCGAGGTCGATCCAGGGCCGGCCCGGCGCCAGGGAGGAGTTCAGCGTCGCGGTCTGCGTCGACAGCGGCTCGGGAGCGGAGAGCGCAGCGAGGAAGCGCAGCACCGACCGCGTCGCCGACAACCCGATCGCGAGCGTCACCACGATCGCGAGCTCGACGCGGAGCAGCCCGGCCGGCACGGATCGCGTCGGCTCGCTCGCGGCGCTCATCCCTGTTCACGCCTTTCGGGCGACGAGGCAGATGTCGATTGCCACCCCCGCCGGGGTCGTGCGCTCGACCTCGCCGAGCCGCTCGATCGTCAGATCGGCTGCGGCCGCCCGAAGCTGGTCCTCCGTATGCAGCAGCCGGGGGTCGGACGGACCCCCGACGCCGTCGGTGAGGTTCCGCAGCGCGTGACCCACGACGACCAGCCGCCCGCCCAGCGCCAGCCAGCTCGCTGCGCGGGCGAGAACGTCCTCGACGAGGTGCAGGTACGCGACGAGCACCAGATCGTACGCCGTCTCGGGCAGCCACCATCGGACGTCGGCGACGCGCCAGTCCACCTCGAGGGAGCTCGCCGATACCGCATCACGCCCGCGGTCGATGCCGGCCACCGAGAAGTCCACCGCCGTGACCGCCCAGCCGCTGTGCGCCAGCCAGACCGCGTGCCGGCCCTCCCCCGCGCCGAGATCGAGCGCCCGTCCCGGCGTGAGCGGTGCAAGCACGTCGACGACCGTGGCATTCGGCTCCCTCGACCACAACCGGTCGGTCGCGCGGTACCGCTCATCCCAGTGCGCGGCATCGTGGCCGGGCGGGCGTGACCCGCCATGGGCTGCATCGTGTTCTGAGTCGTCGCGTTGTGGGTCCACGAACCGTCGTCACTCCTCCGGCAGGATCGCGTCGAGCTCGACCTCCACGTGCCAGCGAGGGTCGAGCAGAGCAGCGACCACGAGCATCGTCGATGCCGGCCGCACCGCGCCGAAGATCTCGCTGTGTGCCGTCGCGGCGGCAGGCTCGTACGACGCGTCCGTCAGGAACGTCCGTGTCCGCACCACATGATCGACAGTGCCACCGGCCTCCCCCAACGCAGCGAGGGCGATGTGCCAGCAGCGCCTGGCCTGGGTCAGCGGATCTGGGTCGACCACCCCGTCGGACCACACCGGCGCGGTGCCGGCGACCGCGACGTGGCGACCGGCCCGGAACGCTCGTGAGAACCCAACCCTGCGCTCGTACGGTGAGCCCGACGCCACCCGCTGCCGCTTTACCACCTGGCGAGCCTAAGCCTGACCAAGCCGCTTCACCTGCGGTGTTTGTCGGTTCACATCACGCGCTAGGGCGCAGCAGGTGACTGCGCGGCATCATGCGCTGCATGGAGGATCCCAACCGGCCCATCAGGCCGACCTGTTCACCGTCTGCCGCTACCACGTCGTCTTCACCAACAGGCTGTTGCCGATGCTCGCCGCGGACGGATGTGAGGTGCTGCCGTGGGAGGGCAGCAGGAGCGGATCCGTGGCGGAGATGTTCCTAAGCGCGCAGTCGGTGATCTGCCGCTCCCTTACCATCGCCATCTGTTGGTGCTCATGCGCCCGGCACCACCTTGAGGTTGCCCTGATGGTGAAGGAGTAACCACCCACGGGGACGCGTGCCTTCCCTGCGCCCGCCGAACGGCACCGGGACGAGCTCCCCCAATGTCGGTGCCGCGCGCGTGACGACCCTGGGGCGATGGCGTTAGGCGGTGGGACTCAGCCCACCCGTGGCACCCGGTCGTCCCAGACCCGCCGGGTGACGACGTTCGTCGGCGAGGCGGTCACTTTCACCTTGGAGCCGCGCATGCCGCGCGGGAAGCGGTGCCGCAGGGCGAGGGGCCGCATGCATGGCGTGCCACCGGTCCTACAACATCCTCGGGTACCTGCGGGAACCTCCACGGGGTGGTGGCCCGATGGACGATGTAACTGGAGGTCGCTGGTACGCCGCGAGGACTCGCATTCGTCACAGCGACGAGGCAGTTGACCCACACGAATGAACGCTCCCGGCGGGCAGACTCTCACGGCACCGCGAAGTCAACCCACGGCGCCGTTGTATCCAAGGTGTCATTGGGCCCCGGCGATCCTCGTCCCACACGACGATCCCTATGCGGCGCGCTGGTGGTGGCGGCCGGGCGGCGCGATCAGCGCTGTACGGTCGCCAGGCTTCGCGATGCGGCGGCACGTGTGAGTCGGTCGTCGAAGGACGCGACGCGTGCGCCCGCGGCCGCGGCGGCGAGGAGTACGCAGCAGTCCGGCATCTTCAGCCCGGTGGTCGCACGCAGAACCGCCAACTTCTCGGCACTGTCGGCGGGAAACGGCAACTCCTGTACTTCGAGCTCCTGTAACGCCGCCTGTGCCTGCGCCAGCCGGCCGTCGCGCGCGGGGACGACTAGCACCTCGGCCAGGGTGAGCGAGTTCGCGGCGAAATCGTCATCGATCTCTCGGGCCAACAGTTCCTCGGCCAGTGTGTGCTGGGCATCGTCGCCGTCCAGGTAGGCGATCAGCACACTGGCGTCGAAGACGATCACGCTGGCCATTCGTTGCGAAGCTGCTGCAAATAGTCGGCTCCGTAGGCGCCGGTCAACATACCGCTGTGCCGGTGCACCGCTGCCAGCCGCTGACGTCGACGATCGTCGTGCGCCTGTTGGGCGGCTCGATGTCCCTCCAGCGCGAGTTGCACCAGCAGCTGAGGGCGACTCAAGCCGGGCCACCGAGATCCTGCGGCGTTGAGTGCCGCCGCAAGATCGTCCGTTTCGGTCACGAAGTGTCGAGGACGAGTAGTCGGCATGCCGCGAGTGTATCACTGCAATAGATCAGTGCTACACCGGCCGACGCTCTTCGCGGCAGGGAGCCGCAAGCAACAGCGATGGACACGGCGCCACGCGTGCGCCACAATTGTGGCCATGGGTATCGAGCCGCTGCGCGCCGTCCGGGACCACTTGTCAGAGGTCGTCGACCGCGTCGAGCTGCATCACGAGCGTGTCACCATCACCCGCAACGGTCACGCCGCCGCCGTGCTTATCAGCCCAGAGGACCTCGCTCAGCTCGAGGAGACACTCGCGGTCCTCGCCGACCCTGATGCCTTAGCGGACATCCGCGAGGCGGACCTGGCCTACGCACGAGGCGATGTCACGCGGGGCGTGGACGCCGTCCGCCGACTCCGCGGATGAGCGAAGAGGACGACTACGAGCTCGTCCTCACACCCCCCGCTCGGCGTGCACTGGCCGACCGGCTACCGGAGCCCGTAGCGGCCGCCGTGATCGACATTCTGACGACAGCCTTGGTCCGGAATCCTCAACGAACGGGCAAGCCGCTGCGTGGCGAGCTGGGCGGTATCTACTCAGCGCGTCGCGGCACGTACCGGGTGCTGTACCGCTTGAACGACGCGAACAGGGAGGTCATCGTCTTGCGCGTCGAACACCGACGTGACTCCTACCGACCGCGCTGACCCGGGCAAGGCGCGCCCCTCGGGGGCCGATCCTCACCCTGCCTGGCGGAATCGGCGTACGGGAGACGCGCGTCTGTGAATCGCCGACCTGCCGCATCCCCGACTAAACCACGACTAAACCCGAGGTGCCGGGCGAGCCCAAGCGTGTGCGGCCCTCGCGCGACCGAGGACCGCTGCCGTTCCGGTCGTGCGCTCGGGCTCGAGCCCTGACGCGCGACTGAGGACCGCTGTCCGTGGCGCCGTGTTACTCCGCGGACGCGCTGCGATCCGATGCGAGAGCGCAACGGTCAGCCGCAGTCGTCGCACACACCTGTCGCCGGGAGGACCAGGAAATGTATCGGGCAGACCTCGACCGGTCGCTCTTTGCTACTCACACTGGCGTCGTGTCCCCGGAAGGTGGACAGCAGGTGCCAGGAGCATTGCTGGTCCCTCTGCATCTCTGGGAAGAGGTCCGGCGGCAGGTCCCTCGCCCATCGGCCCGCCGGCCATGTCAGCCAGCCCGGCCAGATGATGAGCGCACGCCGCGCGTCCGTCCATGCGCCGATGTTGCCGCCGTACGGCGGGACGATGCGCACCGCGTCCGGGATCGCGTCGAGCGCGGCGGTGATCTGCACCCGATCGGTGTAGTCCCACTTGTCGAACCACTCGAGGACCTGCTTCTGGCTTAGGCGAGCTCCCTGCATGGCCATGTCAGTTCCCGATCGAAATCGTCCGAGAATTCTCGGCAAGGATCTCAGCGCGCACTTGCAGCCACCTCTGGGCTTGCGCGGCGGTAATGCCCCAATACCAATGCCACTTAGTTAAGCGGTGAGCGGTGATCGGATCTGTGGTTGCGGGTTGTAGGTCCTGGCTTTGTGGTGGGGTTGTTTTGTGGGGAAGTTGTGTCGGTTGCCCTTCTTGTGGACTCGTG
>Ga0136634_10000136_pt1 | contig 35570 bp, 30 predicted proteins | sample AntDrymUQ8332106_2_FD_104654 | JGI IMG/M metagenome (GOLD analysis project Ga0136634, IMG submission 104654) | Polar desert sand microbial communities from Dry Valleys, Antarctica - metaG UQ833 (21.06) | ecosystem: Environmental > Terrestrial > Soil > Desert | place: Antarctica: Dry Valley... | reverse complement strand
GGCCAGCGCGGCGACGAGCACCGCACGTCGCCGGTCCGCCCGACCGCGCGGCAGCCAGCCCACCGCAACGGGTCCGCCGGCCGCGAGGCGGTCCGCCCGACCGCGCCGCAGCCAGCCCACCGCAACGGGTCCGCCGGCCGCGAGCAACACGGGATATAGCCCGCCGAGGTAGTACGGCTTGCCGCCGCTGAGCATGAACACAGCCGCCAGGATCGGGTACGCCCAGCCGAATGCACGCACTCGCGCCAGCGCCGGGTCGCGCAGCAGGCGCACCAGCCCGGCGACCCAGACCGGAACGAGGAGCGGGCTGACCAGGACCAGCTGGAAGGGCACGAACAACGCTGGCGGCTCTGAAGTCCCGGAGCCGCCGGCGGCGATAGAACGGGAGAGCTCGAGCTGCGGCCAGTCGTTCGCGGCCTGCCAGGCGATGTTCGGCGCCCAGAGCGCGACCGCGATCGCCGCGCCGAGCCACGGCCATCTCGTACGCAGCACATCGCGAGGACCCGCCACCAGGAGACCCACCAGGACACCGAGACCGAGAAACGCGACGAGCGTCTTGTTGAGCAGCCCAACCCCTACGAGGATGCCGATCAGCAACCACAGGCGCGGGTCGGCGCCCTGTAGCGCACGAATCACCAGCCAGGACAGAGCAGTCCACGCGAGCAGGTCGAACACCGACGTCCCGAACAAGTGGCTCACGGCGAGCAGCAGCGCGGACACGGCCATGCCGCCCGCGGCCAGGAGTTGCGCGACGGGCTCGGCGCGCAGCTCGCGCGCGATGAGCGCCGTGATCACGACGACCGCTCCCGCCGCCAAGGCCGGCAGCAGTCGCAACGCGACCAGAGAGTCGGGCGCGATGGCGGTCGTCACCCGCGCCAGGAACGGCGTGAGCGGCGGCTGGTCCGGATACCCCCAGGCGAGATGTTGCCCTGCCTGCAGGAAATACAGCTCGTCGCGGTGGTAGCCGTACCTCCCGCTGGTGAGCACCAGCAGCCCGGTGACAGCCGCTGCGATCGCCGCCAATCGTGGCCATGGAACCGCCGGCCTGACCGGTGTCGGCCCCACCTCGGTTGCGACCACACGGTGATCATCGCGCGTCCGGGTGGTGATCGCGCGTTCGGCACGGGGTGGCCCCATGCCGGTAGGAACAGCACGGGGTCACCCAGGGCCCATCGAGGAATAGCACGGGGTCACCCCGTGCCACCCGACGACCAGCACGACGCCCCCGACGCCCTGGAGCTCAGACGACTCGAGGCCAGCTGACCGGCGCGGAGGCAGGATGGCGGAGTGCCCGAGGGAGACACCGTCTGGTTGCACGCGCATCGCCTCCACGAGGCGCTGGGCGGGGCGACGCTGATCAGGTCGGACTTCCGCCTGCCCAAGCTCGCGACGGTCGACCTGGCGGGTCATGTCGTACGCGAGGTGGCGAGCCGGGGCAAGCACCTGCTGGTCCGGACGCAGGCGCCCGAGACCGCCGATGGGGCCGCGTGGTCACTGCACTCCCACCTGCGGATGGACGGCACGTGGGGCATCTTCGGCCCCGGCCAGCCCTGGCGACGGCGGCCCGCCCACACGATCCGCGTCGTGCTCGAGACCGCGAAGCTCACAGCCGTCGGATTTCACCTGCACGATGTCGCCCTCCTCCCTACGGCGCACGAGGGCGAGCTCGTCGGGCACCTCGGCCCGGACCTGCTCGGCCCCGACTGGGACCCCGATGAGGCGGCCCGCCGGCTCGGGGCCGATCCCGACCGCGACATCGCTACCGCGTTGCTGGATCAACGCAACCTCGCTGGCGTCGGGAATCTCTACAAGGCCGAGATCTGCTTCCTGCGCGGTGTCTCGCCGTGGGCGCGGGTGGGCGATGTGCCCGACCTGCCTGCCGTCGTGGGGCTGGCCCGCCGGCTGCTGTACGCCAACCGAGAGCGCTGGCCGCAGATCACGACGGGGGACACCCGCCGCGGTCGGCAGGTGTGGGTCTTCGAACGTTCCGGCCGGCCGTGCCTGCGCTGCGGGACTCTCGTACGCAGCGGCCAACACGGCGGTGGGCGCATCGAGGACAGGCTCAACTACTGGTGCCCCACCTGCCAGCCCGGCACCACCCCGCCGAACCGACCATGATCATGAAGGATCGAGGGGATCCCAGCGACCGCGATCCTTCATGATCATGTACTGCTGGGCGGCGGGCGGCGGGGTGAGCGGGATCGGCTGGCACGACGCGGCGGTGTCGTTGTCGTCTGCACTGCGGACCTGACCCCCGTACCCTTGTCTATCGCGTGCGCCGCACGTGTCGGCGAACCAGACGCCGACCTGTGACGACTCGCTGGAGTCCGCGACCATGACCGCGTACGGAGTGCGCCGGCTGCTGTCCCGGCTCACGCCCTCGACCATCGCGCTCGCGGTGGTCCTCGCCGCGGTGTTGGCGTTGAGCGCGATCTTCGGTCGGCCCTCCATCGGGCCGGCGTCGGACGGCAGCGTCGGCACGCGTGTCGATGTCCAGTCGGAGAACGAGAACGACTTCGTACGCCCGTCCGTGTCAGCCACCCGCTCGGCGACACCCACGATGAGCACCACGACGGCCACCGCGACCCCGACGACCTCAGCAACGACCTCCACGACCTTCACCCCACCGTCCGATGACGAGTCGGAGTCGAGCTGTCGGACCACCGGAGCGGACGACTCGGGTCGTGCCGCCGCCGACGTGATGCCGCATATGCGGCTCGACGCATCCGAGCCGGGCGGCACGACCGCGCCCGGCGGGACCACGGCGCCGACGCCGACCGTCACCCCGTCGTCGACCCCCACTGAGGAGCCGACCGAGCCGCCCACCTCACCGCCGACCGACACACCGACTCCGCCGCCGACGACTTCGCCACCCCCGCCACCCCCGCCGTCTAGCGAGCCGCCCCCGCCCGACCCGCCACCGGGATGCTGAGCTGCACGTGCCCGGACGCCACCTGCAAGGCGTCGGTGAATGACATCGATGTCATTTGTTCCTAGGATGACCTCGACCGACTTCCCACCGCACGCGTTGACGCGCGCCCGCACTGCGCAGGAGCCCGACCGGATGGACGCTGCCAACGCCAAGCCGCTCGTGTCACCAGTCGGGCCCGAGCTGTCGGAGCGTGACCAAGCGATCCTCAGGTTCGAGCGCCAGTGGTGGAAGTACGCGGGGGCCAAGGAGCAGGCAGTCCGTGAGCTCTTCGACATGTCCGCAACGCGGTACTACCAGATCCTCAACGCCCTGATCGACCGTCCCGAGGCGCTGGCCCTCGACCCGATGCTGATCAAGCGACTGCGTCGGCTCCGAGCCAGCCGACAGCGGACCAGGTCCGCGCGCAGGCTCGGCATCGAGGCCTGACGGCAATCGAAGACCGCGGGCTCAACCGGGACGAGGACGACGACGGTCCATCGTCGCGGCTCCTCTCGCAGGTCTTGCCGTCAGTGCTCGCGATCGGCGCTGTGACCGCCGTTGTGCTGCTGCTCGTCGGCGTCTTCGGGCAGTCCGCCGACGACCTCGGAAGCGGCGGTGTCTCGACCATTGCAACCGTGTCTCCCACCACGCCCCCGGTCGTGGCGGCGCCAACGACCGCCCCGGCGACCACGACAGCACCCACGCCCGGAACGACGGCGACGGACGGCGAGCTCGTCACCGCGGATCCCACGCCGATCCTGCCGACCGAGTTCCCGGTCATTCAGGTGGCGGTGCTGAACAGCACCGCCGAGGCGGGTCTGGCCGGACGGGTTTCGGACTACCTGGGCTCGCTGGGCTGGTCGACCGGCGCCGTGGACAACTTCGACACTCCCGCGGATGTCACGACGGTTTACTTTCCCGAACCCGCCGACGGCCGGTCGTACGAGGACGCGGCGAGCGCGCTCGCCACCGTGCTTCCTGGGTCGGGCGCGACCACTGCCGCAGCGATCCCGGAGGTCTCGACAGCCACACTCACCGTCGTCCTCGGTCAGGACGCCGCCAACTGGGTGCTTCCCGGGGACGGCTAGCGCGCCAGGCGGGGCACGACAGGTCGGGCCGCCGAGGGGCCCTGGCTTTGCCAGAATGCCGCCATGGCCCCTGACCACCGCGCGCTGCACTACCTCGTCGGCACCAGCGGCCACCCCAACTACGGCGACGAGCTGATCGCGGCGACCTGGCTTCGCTACCTCGCGCGTGTCGCACCCGAGGTGGAGGTCTGGCTGGACTGCCCAAACCCGGGCCCCGCCGAGGTGCTGCACGGCGATCTCCATCCCAACGTACGTTTCACCGACACGCTGTGGCGGCTGTGCTGGGAGTCGCCGTCCAAGGAGCCGTGGGAGGTCAACGAGTTCGTGCAGCGGGCAATCCACGACCCCGGGGTGGCCCCGCGCTGGGTGCACGGAATCGAGCTCGTGAGCAGGGCCGACGTCGTCCACATCATCGGCGGGGGCTATGTCAATGACATCTGGCCGTCCCACATCGGCCTGCTCTCGGGCGCCGTCGCGGCCGTGCGTCGCTCCGGTGGCCGTGCGGTCGCGAGCGGCCTCGGCCTGTGGCCGGTCGCGCCGAACGGTGCCGCGGTCCTGCGACACCTGGCGAGCCAGTTCCACATTCTGGACGTACGCGACGTGCCCTCGGTCGGCGTGATCGAGGAGGCCGTCACGCCACTGCTCACAGGGGACGACATCTTCTTCGGCTTGGGGCCGCACCTCTACCGTACGGACGGCGACCTGCGCCCCGTCGTGGTCTGCATCCAGTCCGACCTCGTCGAGGTCGGCGTTCCGGCGCTCGCCGACTTCCTCGCCGACACGTTGCGCACCTGGAAGGTCACCGGCGAGGACCTCGGCGTCGTGGAGTGCATCCCCGGCACCGACCGCACCGTGTTCTCCTGGGTCGAGCGCGCCTTTCCCGGCGCGCGTTTCTATCCCTTCTCCGAGATCTGGGACAAGGGCCTGCCGGCCGCGGCGGGCCAGACCTGGATCTCGACCCGCTTCCATGCGCACCTCATCGCTGCTGCGGTCGGGGCCACCGGAGTCGCGTTGAGCGTCAGCACGTCCTACTACGCGACGAAGCACCGTTCACTCGTGGACAAGGGCAGCGGCTGGACCATCGTGGACGACCTCAAGAAGATCCCGGCCAGACCGACAGGGACCGGCTTCGACCGCGCTCGCCTGACGGAGCTGCGCGCTGCCAAGGCGGCGCTGGCCGCGGCCATCTATCCCACGCCGGAACGCCCGCCGGCGCCACCATCGCCGGCGCCGGCGAGCCGTACGACGACGAGCCGGGTCTATCGGACCTGGACACCCGCGGCCGAGAGCCCCGCCTAGCGCCGCGCGCGCAAAGGCCGCTCGACGTATCCGCCGTCGAGGAGCCCGGCGCGCCGCTCGAAGATGTTGCGGGACGCCGGATCGCCGGTGCGGAGCCAGGACCACGCTGCCGCGAGCCCGTACGCCGGAAGCATCACTGGTCCGAGACAGCACGCGTACTGGCTCGCGTGACGCGTCTCGTGTCGCAACAAACGAGGCCGCTCACCCAGCTGCGCCAAGGACTTCTTCGTGATGATCACGTCTCCGACGGTGAACGCACTCGCGCGCGGGAACCGAATTCGGAATCCGGTCGCGAGCAATGTGCCGCGCGGCCCGGGCGACAGCGAAGCGCGTCCGGCAATCGCAATGACCAGCCCCAACGCGGTCGACTGGTTGAGGAGGTTGACGACCTGGCGCAGTCGTTCGGGACGTGTCGGCGGCGCCGAGTGGGCGCGCGGGGGGCCGGGGCGGTCGGTCATGCTGGGACGATTCTCCTCCCGGGCGGGCAGGCTCGGGCGACGTGTTCGTGTATCGAAGGTTGAGCACGGGGTGACCCCCCGGGCTTGCGTTCAGGCAGAGGCCCGGTAAGGTCGGAGTCGGTCAGCACGTTGCGCGTTCGAATCCCGCGGGATATGTCGCGGCTCTTCACCCCCCGTTCAGGTGTGGGAGAAGTTCCCAAGCGAGCACGACCCGAGGTCTCCGACGGAGACCCCGATCCACCCGAGCAAGGGGAGTAAGGCAATGCCCGAAGGTACCGTGAAGTGGTTCAACGCTGAGAAGGGCTACGGCTTCATCGCCGTGGACGGTGGCGACGACCTCTTCGTGCACTACAGCGCAATCCAGGTCGATGGCTTCAAGACCCTCGATGAGGGCCAGCGAGTCGAGTTCGAGCTCACCCAGGGGCCCAAGGGCCCGCAGGCTGACGCGGTTCGCCCCGTCTGACCACCTGATCACCACCCGAGAGGCCCGTTCCCGTTCGCGGGGGCGGGCCTCTCGGCCATGTCCGGCGTGTTCGCGAAAGCGCTCGCTGGCTTGCACTCGCCTGGGTCGAGTGCTAACAATGTCCGTTAGCACTCTCAGCACGAGAGTGACAGATCACGTCCAAGACAGCACCACAGATCGTGTGTTCGGTCGACGAGGCCCCGTACCGATGGGGCCGGCCGTCGCGGGCGTCGCCGGACCGTACCCCTGACCGGGAGGATCCCACCGAATGGCCAAGATCATTGCGTTCGACGAGGAGGCACGGCGCGGCCTCGAGCGCGGCATGAACGCACTCGCCGACGCCGTGAAGGTGACGCTGGGGCCCAAGGGCCGCAACGTCGTCCTCGAGAAGAAGTGGGGCGCGCCGACGATCACCAACGACGGCGTGTCCATCGCCAAGGAGATCGAGCTTGAGGAGCCGTACGAGAAGATCGGCGCCGAGCTCGTCAAGGAGGTCGCCAAGAAGACCGACGACGTCGCCGGTGACGGCACGACGACGGCGACCGTCCTCGCCCAGGCGCTCGTGAAGGAGGGCCTGCGCAACGTCGCTGCAGGCGCCAACCCGATGGCTCTCAAGCGGGGCATCGAGGCGGCCGTCGAGGCCGTGTCCGAGCAGCTTTCCAGCATGGCGAAGGATGTCGAGACCAAGGAGCAGATCGCCTCGACGGCGTCCATCTCCGCGGCCGACCCCGCGATCGGCGAGATCATCGCCGAGGCCATGGACAAGGTCGGCAAGGAAGGCGTCATCACCGTCGAGGAGAGCAACACCTTCGGCCTCGAGCTCGAGCTCACCGAGGGCATGCGCTTCGACAAGGGCCTGCTGTCGGCGTACTTCTGGACCGACAACGAGCGCATGGAAGCCTCGCTCGACGACCCGTACGTGCTGATCGTCAACTCCAAGATCTCGTCGGTGAAGGACCTCCTCCCGCTCCTGGAGAAGGTCATGCAGTCCGGCAAGCCGCTCGTGATCATCGCCGAGGACGTCGAGGGTGAGGCCCTCGCGACCCTGGTCGTGAACAAGGTCCGCGGCACGTTCAAGTCGGTTGCCGTCAAGGCCCCCGGCTTCGGCGACCGCCGCAAGGCCATGCTGCAGGACATCGCCATCCTCACCGGTGGCCAGGTCGTCAGCGAGGAGGTCGGTCTCAAGCTCGAGAACGCGACCCTGGACCTGCTCGGCAAGGCGCGCAAGGTCGTCGTCACCAAGGACGAGACCACGATCATCGAGGGCGCGGGTGACCCGGAGCAGATCGCCGGCCGCGTGTCGCAGATCCGGGCCGAGATCGAGAAGAGCGACTCCGACTACGACAAGGAGAAGCTCCAGGAGCGTCTCGCCAAGCTCGCCGGCGGCGTCGCCGTCATCAAGGCGGGCGCGGCGACCGAGGTGGAGCTCAAGGAGCGCAAGCACCGGATCGAGGACGCAGTGCGCAACGCCAAGGCGGCCGTCGAGGAGGGCATCGTCGCCGGTGGTGGCGTGGCGCTGATCCAGGCTTCCGTCACCGCGTTCGAGAAGCTCGACCTGACCGGTGACGAGGCGACGGGCGCGCAGATCGTACGCATCGCGCTCGAGGCCCCGCTCAAGCAGATCGCGATCAACGCCGGGCTCGAGGGTGGCGTCGTGGTCGAGAAGGTCCGGAACCTGCCTCCGGGACAGGGTCTCGACGCGGCGACCGGTGAGTACGTCGACATGATCGCGGCGGGCATCATCGACCCGGCCAAGGTCACCCGCTCGGCGCTGCAGAACGCGGCCTCCATCGCGGCCCTGTTCCTCACCACCGAAGCCGTCATCGCGGACAAGCCGGAGAAGAACCCGGCGCCGGCGATGCCGGGTGGCGGCGGGGACATGGACTTCTGACCGAGGAGCGAGCGAAGCGAGTGACGAAGGTCAGAAGTCCCAGGAAACACAGCCTTCTGGTCGAGGAGCGAGCGAAGCGCGTGACGGCTAGATGTCCCGAATAGCACCGCCTTCTGGTCGAGGAGCGAGCGAAGCGCATGACGGCTAGAAGTCCCGAATAGCACCGCCTCCTGGCCGAGGAGCGAGCGAAGCGAGTGACGAAGGCTGGAAGTCCCGAATAGCACAGCCTTCGGACCGATCGGCGAATTTGCCAGCCCTGCACCATCGTCAGGCCCCGCCCACCGAGGGCGGGGCCTGACGCATGTCCGGGAACGGTGACACGGCCAGGTCGAGGGGTTCTGGCGGGAGTGGGGGCGCCTGATCGTGGGGCGTTCCCGACCTCGTCACGCCGCACGAATGGGTCACCCGTGCGCCGCGACCATGTCTCTCGAGCGGTGACGGTGCCGCCCACGCGCTCACCCGATCCACCACGCTCGCAGAGTCGACACAATGAGCCGATGGCAATCCTGGTGGACGCAGCGATCTGGCCGTGGCGCGAGAGGCTATGGGCACACCTTGTCTCCGACGTGTCGTACGAGGAGCTGCACGAGTTCGCGGCGCAGCTCGGCATCCCGCGGGACCGGTTCCAGGGAGACCACTACGACGTGCCCACCGAGATCCGTGAACGCGCGATCGTCCTGGGAGCGCAGGCCGTCGAAGGCAAGGAGCTGGTGCATCGGTTGATCGCGGCCGGACTACGCCTTCGCAAGCCGTTGGGTTGACCGGCGACGACGGCTCACCCGCCGGCGCGCAAGAGCGTCAACTCGGCCGTGACGTTGCGCCGGGCGAGATCTTCCCACTCACGCCGCGCGGTGGCGGTGAGGAACAGTGCAGCCCGGTTCAGCAGCCCATTCAGGATCTCGGCGCGCCGGGGGTTGAACACCTCGTCCGGGACTGCGGCGTACTCCTGTCGTACGGCAGCCGCGTACGCCGCGTAGTCCGCCGGGCTCGAAGCCAGGATCGCCAGGTCCGCGTCGCACAGCACGGCGGCGTCGCGATCGGCTGCAGTGGGCTGGTGCGTAGCGGTGACCCGGACGAGCGCCGCGACATGGCGGACGCGCGCGGGGTGGAGGCCCAGCACACCCAGAAACTGCTCGGCGAGTAAAGCGCTGCGCTCCTCGTTGTCGGGGCTGAGCGGCTCGTACACCGCGTCGTGGAAGAACGCGGCGAGCCGTACGGCATCAGGGTCGTCCGCGTGCGCTGCCAACTCGTCCACGCGGTCGAGCACCGCGCGAAGGTGCGCGAGGTCGTGGTAGCGCCGGTGCGGCTCCGCCCAGCGGGCGAGCAGGTCGCGGCCGGCCGCCCGTGTCGCCCGATGATCGCCGAGCAGGCACCAGCGCTCCAAGAGGTCCTCGCTCACGACTGAAGTCTGCATCTGCGCAAGGCCCGGCGGGCCCGAGGGATCGCCCGTCGGCGCTTGGAGTGCCCGCGGCTCGAGCCCTCCGGGAGCGCTACGTCGCCGAGGTAGGCGCCACATCGGCTATGACGGGTCAACACACGGCACCGGTGGTTCTCATCACGAGTCAGTAACGATGATCTTCGAGGGCGAGCGCTCGGCTGGTCCTTGCAGGAGACGACATGACACGCTTTGAGGTGGTCGGGTTTGAGGTGGCCGGCGCGCCCCGCGAGCTGCAACGTGTCCGCCACGTCGGCGTCGCGGCCGGCCGGGCCGTTGGTCGAGGAGGATCCCGCCGTGAAGCACGTGCGCAAGGGCCTCGCCACTGCCGCAGCTGTGACGGCTCTCGGCGCCTTCGCTCTCCAGCCGAACGCCAGTGCAGCCAGTTCCGTGCCGCCGGCCGACGCCGAGCCTGAGGCGGCCACGACCCGGTCGGACAGTCTGCCCAACCCGTACGCCGACAAGCGGCGCGCCGAGAAGATCCACGCGATGAACGCGCTACTGAGTGGCGACGCGAAGCTCGAGACGCGAGACGGGCGAAGCGGCGCCGTCGTCGCCGGGAAGTTCATCGAGCTCGCCGTGACTGGTGAGGACGAGATCTTCGTGATCCTCACCGAGTTCGGCGACGAGATCCATCCGGAGTTCGGGGGCGAGCCGGGACCGCTGCACAACGAGATCCCCGAGCCCGACCGTGAGGTCGACAACAGGACCATCTGGCAGGCGGATTACGACCAGGCGCATTACGAGGCGATCTACGGCGAGACGGACGACGACTCGTACCTCTCGGTGGCGAACTATGTCGAGGAGCAGTCGAACGGCAGCTACACCGTCACCGCAGACGTCTCCGACTGGGTGCAGCTCGACCACAACCAGGCTCGCTACGGCGCCAACGCGCCAGAGCCACCGGAGGGCGAGGACCCGGCGTGGACCGAGGCCGACACGTACTGGCCGTGGGTCGAGGACTCCGCGAACTACTGGTGGGACCAGAACTGCGTCGGAGGCAACGCGGACGCCTGCATCGAACAGCTCGCCGCGCTCGACACCTGGGACCGCTATGACTACGACGAGGACGGTGTGTACGCGGAGCCGGACGGCTACCTCGACCACTTCCAGCTCGTGCACGCGGGGGTGGGTGAGGAGAGCTGCGCGCCCAACTGCGACGACGCGATCTGGTCGCACCGCTGGCACGTGAACCTCGACGACGTGGGCTTCACCGGCCCGACGGTTCCCGGCACCACCAACCAGAACCTGCACGGCGGCGCCCCCATCGGCGACTCGACGTACTGGGTCGGCGACTACACCGCGCAGCCGGAGAACGGCGGCCAGGGCGTCTTCACCCACGAGTACATGCACGACCTGGAGCTGCCCGACCTGTACGACACCGGCGGCGCCGAGAACGACACCGGCTGGTGGACCCTCATGAGCCAGGGCTCGTACTTCGCCGACGACCGCCCCGCCGGCAGCGAGACGCCCGAGGGCATCCCCGGCGAGAAAGGTGCCGGGCTGAGCGCGTGGGAGAGGTCGTTCCTCGGCTGGATCACACCCGAGGACGGCAGCCTGTACGTCGCGACCGAAGGCGAGCAGGAGATCACCCTCGGCCCGGCGACGCCGCGCTCGGGCGACCTGCCGCAGGCGGCCGTGGTCAACATCCCGGACCGCGAGCTCGTGGTCGACACCCCAGACCCGTTCAGTGGTGACTGGTCCTGGTGGAGCTTCTACGGCGACAACCTCCAGAACACACTCGAGACGACCGAGCCAATCGACCTCTCGGGAGCGACCGAGGCGAGCCTGAACGCCTCCGTGGCGTACGAGATCGAGACGGGCTACGACTACCTCCACGGGGAGATCTCCACCGACGGCGGGCTGTCCTGGACCCGACTCAACGGCACCGTCGACGGCGAGCCGATCTGGGAGGACGGCGACGTCGAGGGCCTCGACGGCAGCTCCGACGCCGACGGCGACGGCATGCCTGAGTGGGTAGACCTGACGTACGACATCTCCCCGTGGGCAGGCATGTCGGACGTCACGTTCAGGTTCCTGTACGCCACCGACGGCGGCTTCGCGCCCCTCGGCTTCTTCGCCGACGAAATCACGATTGTCGTCGACGGCGAGGAGGTGCTCTCCGACGGTGCGGAGGAGGAGAGTGGCCCCTGGACCGCGGACGGCTTCGTTCGTACGGGCGTCGAGTACCGCTCGTTCGAGCCGAACCGCTACTGGGTCGAGAACCGCCAGCTCTCCGGCGCCGACTCGGGATTCGACAACAGCCCGTACAACTACGGCTTCTACGACCGGCCGCTCTGGAGCGAGCGCTTCCCGTACCAGACCGGACCCCTGATTTGGTACAACTGGGACGCGTTCACCGACAACAACGTTTCCACCCACCCCGGCGTGGGGGTGAACCTCCCGGTCGACGTGCAGAGCGAGCTGCTCGAGTGGGAGGGCGACAACAATCCCGACACCAGCCAGATCGTGCGCAACCGGGTCCAGTCGTACGACGCGACGCTGTCGCTCGTGGACACGACACCGATCACGCTGCACCGGGCCGAGTTCGACGACGATGGCAAGCCCGACGGCCAGGGCGAGACGACCTTCGGCCCGCTCGACGAGGTATCACTCTTCGACGACGTTGCGAACATGTACTGGTCCGAAGAGGCGCCGTCACACGGCGTGATCTTGGAGCCGACGGGCACGCAGATCGAGCTGCTCTCCACGCAGCAGCTGCCCCGCGTGGACGAGGTGAGCACGGCGCTGCGGATCGTCGCACCTGCAGCGACAGCTCCCACACCGACTCCGTCGCAGACGGCGACGCCGACCGACCCGCCGAGCCCGACCGAGTCGCCCAGTGAGACGGCGACCTCAACGGACCCGGGCGTGACCGGGACGCCGCTCCCGACCACCACCCTCCCCGACACGGGTGGAGGCAACTCGTCGATGCTGGCCGGTGTCGGCCTCGTCGCGGTCGTCGCGGGCGCGCTGCTGGTTGCGGTCGCCGCACGTCGGCTGCGCAAGGACAGCTGACAGGGCGGCTGACGGGCTCTCTCAATGAGCCGACCGATTGGGCCGGCTGATTGGGCGGTCTCGCCGGCCGTTTCGCTGGGCGGTCTCGCTGGGCGGTCTCGCTGGGCCGTCGGTGTCGGCTGCTCGGCCCGGGGAGCACATCGAGCCGACCCCGGTCTCCGCGCAAAGGGTCGGTGTTGACCTATTTCTCCCAACCATCGCTACGGAGAGTGACTAATTGACTATCGTTTGTTCCAACGGACGGGCACGGTCGCGGCTCATCGCCAACCGGACGCTCTGACCGTCGGGGCCGTAGGGGCCTGCCGCAGGTGTCACATCCCGAGTGGGTGCGAACCCAACACGGGGAGACCACCTCATGATCAACCGCCTGCCGTCGGGCACGATCCGCACCACCTCGGTCCTCCTGGGCGGAACCCTCGCCTTGGCCCTGTCGATGACGGCGTTGGCGGCCACGACGCCGGGCATCGGTGGATCAGGAACCGGACAACGACCGGGTTCCGCGCAGGCCAGCGTGCTCGACGGGTACGCCGTTCTCGCCGGCTCGCTCGTCACCAGCACCGGTGCCACCATCCTGAACGCCGACCTCGGCGTCAGCCCGGGCACGGCGGTCGACGGCTTCCCGCCGGGGGTCGTCAACGGCGAACAGCACATGGGCGACGCCGACGCTGCGGCGGCGCAGGAGGAGCTCGCCAGGGTGTACGCAGCGGCGGCGGCGCGACCCCCGACCGGGGTCGTCGCCGCGGAGCTCGGTGGCCAGACGCTCACGCCCGGCACGTACGCCATGGACGCACCGGCCGTTGGTCTGACGGGTGCACTGACGCTCGATGCGCTGGGCGACCCGAGCGCGGAGTTCGTTCTCCAGGTGGGCGAGTCGCTCGACTTCGCCGCCGCGAGCACGGTCGTCCTGGTCAATGGCGCGGAGGCATGCCATGTCCATTGGCAGGTCGGGGACGTCGTGCGTCTGGGCCGGGACGCGAGCATCGCCGGCGACATCCTGGCCATGAGATCCGTCACGCTGCTCGACGATGCGCTCCTCGACGGCCGCGCACTCGCGCGCGACGGCGAGGTGAGGCTGAGCAGCAGCACCGTCGTGCAGTCGCCGTGCACGACGCCGGCATCGATCGTGCCACCGACCGAAGCACCGACGGAGTCGCCGACGCCCAGCGAATCTCCGACGGACACACCCACCGCCACGCCCACCGCCACGCCCACCGACACACCCACCGCCACGCCCACCGACACACCCACTGGCACACCCACTGACACCCCCACTGGGACCCCGACGGACACGCCCACGCCGCCGACCGACGCACCGCCCAACGTCGTCCTGGTCCTGGTCGACGACTTCTCCGAGAACCTGCTGCCCTACATGACCGAAGTGCAGGCGCTCGCTACTGACGGCGTGACCTTCGCGAACTTCTTCGCGGCCACGCCGTGGTGCTGCCCATCGCGAGCGACGTTCCAGTCGGGGCAGTACCCGCACAACACCGGCGTACGGTCGAACGGCTATCCGTCGGGCGGTTTCGAGAACTTCCTGGTCGATGACATGTCGAGATCCATCGGTGTGCAGATGCAGGACAACGGCTATCGCACGGCGTTCATGGGGAAGTACCTCAACGGCTATCAAGGAAAAGGCCAGACCCAGCTCGACGAGCCGTTCTTCCCGCCGGACTTCGTCCCGCCGGGTTGGGACGACTGGTTCTCCGGGGCCACCGGTTACCAACATTTCAAGTACGAGGCCGTCGAGAGCGTCGACAACTCGACGCCGGAGCGGCTGAAGTGGACCGGTCGGGTCGAGGGCAACTACTACACCGATGTCATGAGCGGCCGTGCGCAGGCCTTTCTCGACTCACCCTCCGATGAGCCCTTCTTCTTGATGCTGACCCCGTTCGCGCCGCACAGCGGTCTCAACGGCGATCCCCAGGGCAGGGCGATCAAGTACCCGCCCGCACCCCGCGACCGCGCCTGGTCCGACCAGGCACCGGGCCGCTGGGACGAGCCGGAGTTCGCCACCGGCGACTGCGGAGTCATGGCCTGCCCCGACGTGCCGTGGCCGGACTCTTCGACGCCGGGCAACTACAACGTCGTCACAACGAACCTGCTGCCGTGGATGGCATCGGGCGGTCTGACCGAGGAGAAGGTAGCCAAGGGACGTGAGCTGCACATCCAGCGCATCCAGATGATTCAGTCCATCAACGACATGATCGCCGGCATCCGCCAGAACTTGACCGAGACCGGCCGCGCCGACAACACCTACATCCTGTTCGCGTCCGACAACGGCTATCACCTCGGCGAGCACGCGCTGTTCGGCGGAAAGACCACCGCGTACGACCATGACGTGCGGGTTCCGATGATCGTCCACCCGCCGGGAGGCACCGGTGTGCCGGTCACGATCGATGCGATCGTGCAGAACACCGACGTGCTGCCGACTCTGCTGGACATCGCCGGGGGGGCGGCGGACCCGCTGGTGGACGGGAGCTCCCTGATGGCGCTGATGGGCGCTGAAGAAGAGCCTTGGCGGCAGAGCGCGCTGCTCGAGCTGACCAACGACAAGCACGGCGACACCAACAGGATGAACCCCGATACACAGGGTTTCGAGGGCGACCACGTGGCGCCGACGTACAACGCGCTCCGGACTGCCGGCTATCTGTACGTCGACTACAGCACGGCCGACGGCGTGCCTCCCGCGGATCACGAGGCGGAGTTCTACGACCTCCGCACCGACCCGTACCAGATCTACAACCGGTATCCCGAGCTGCCGGCGGAGCAACGACTAGAGCTGGACCTAGAGCTCATGACGCAGGTGACCTGCGGCGGTGCCGAGTGCTGGTCGGCGCAATCGGCGGTCGCGGCGATCACATTGCCGCCGCTTCCCTGACGACGCTGGGCCGAGCCCGCGCCGAGCGACGCCCCGCAGCGAAAGAGCCGAGCTGACCCACCCTCGGCGATAGAGTCACCCTCGTGATCGTGACCGCGGCGTACGGGCGTCAGCACGCGCGCCGTCGCAGCGGGGACCGGCCATCGACCGGGAGGCGCGCCCTCCTCACCTGCGCCCGCCTCACCTGCGTCCGTCTCATCTACGTCCGTGTCACTTGCGTCCGGATCACCTGAGAGCAGACGTGCGAGTGGGACCACGTGAGCTCGAGCCGGCGACGGCCGCCGCCGAAGAGGCGTTCGTTCGCGGTGACGAGAACGCGCTGGCGCTGGCGTACCAGCGCTTCGGGGGGCTGATCCACACGGTGGCCGTTCGAGCGCTCGGCAACTCCGAGGACGCTGCGGACGTCACCCAGCAGGTCTTCGTCGCTGCGTGGCGCAGCCGAGACCGGTACGACCCGAGCAAGGCCCGGCTCTCGTCGTGGCTGCTGGGCATCACCCGGCACAAGGTCGCCGACCAGTACGCCGCGCGAGCCCGCGCCAGTCGAATCGTGGACCGCGTTGCTGCAACCCAAGACCCCGTTGGTTCCGAATCACCTGTGGACGGGCTCGCGGACCGGGTGATGCTCGCCGACGAGCTCGGCCGTCTCGGTGACCCGCAACGGGAGATCATGCGGCTCGCGTTCTTCGAAGGGCTCACGCACTCGCAGATCGCGGGCGCGCTAGACCTCCCGCTCGGCACGGTGAAGAGCCATATCAGGCGCTCCTTGCAGCGACTGCGACACCGACTGGAGGTGGACGGTGTCACACCCTGACGACCCACCTCGCGGTGGCGCGGACGGCGGTGCTCACGACTTTGGGCCGCCGGCCGGACATCCGGCGGACGGTTTCGCCCATCCGGACGACGACACCCTCGCCGTTCTCGCACTGGGGGAGCAAGTCGACGCAGCCGTGAGCGCGCATGTCGAGTCCTGCCTGCACTGCCGCGCCGAGGTCGAGTCCTACAGCCGCGTCGTCACAGCGGGGCGTGCCCTCGAGAGCGGGGACCACGTCCTGGTGATGCCGCCGCGCTCGGTCTGGGACCGGATCGCCGCCGATATCGGCATCGACCCGGCGCTGCTGCCCGTCAACGCTCCAATCGCGACACCTGACGGCCCCGCCTCCCGCACTGACGAGCCGGCAGTATCGCTGCCCCCACCGCCGCCGGTCGACCTCGAGGCGCGGCGTACGTCCAGTGGTCGAGCTCGGGCACGCACCTGGCTGCTTGTGGCGGCCTCCGTGGTCGGGGCTCTGCTCGGTGTAGGCGCGACCCTGACGTGGCAGGCCCTCGACGACCCCGCGACGGTCGCGTTCACCGTGCTCGAGCCGCTGCCGGGCCAGGCCGCGAGTGGTGAGGTCAAGCTGGTCGGCGAGGGCGAGGAACGCGAGCTGAACCTCCTGCTCGACACCGACGCACCGGCCGACGCGTACCTTCAGGTGTGGCTGATGTCGGCGGACCTGGAGCGCATGGTGCCGGTCGGAGTGCTCGAGGACGGTGTCGGATTCTGGCGGGTGCCGGCCGAGCTCGACATCGACGATTTCCCCATCGTGGACGTGTCGATCGAGCCGTTCGACGGCAACGCCTCCCACTCGGCCGACAGCTTGGTGCGGGGTCAGCTCGAGGGCTGACGCCGCCGCCGCAGCGCCTCGGGCAGCGGCCGCTCGTGCAGGACGCACAGCGTCGTGACGGCTCGGGTCAGGCACACGTAGACCCGGCGCAGGCCCGTACGTTCGTCGAGCTCCTCCGCTGCAATGGCAGCCGGCTCCACCAGCACCACGTGGTCGAACTCGAGCCCCTTGGCGAGCGCCGCGGGCACTACGTCCAGCCGGGCGTCGATGTCTGTCGGGTCGCCCATCGTGGCGTACGGGACCCCGGCCGTGGCCAACGCCGCACCGATCGCGGCCGCGAGTGAGCCCGGCACGATCAGGCCCACGGAACCGGGTCGGGTCAGCGCTTCGACCGCAGCTCTCACCGCCGGCGGGACGAGGTCGCTGACGGCGCGGATCTGCAGGCCACCCCGTTCGGTGCGTACGGACGTGGGCGGGGCAAGGTCGGGCGCGATGGCGGGGAGCAGCCGCGCGGCGAGCTCCAGAATGTCGGCAGGCACGCGGAAGCCCACCTTCAGCTCGTCCACGACCCCGTCGGGCTTGCCCAGATGGGCCAGTGCATCCGTCCAGGATGCGACGGCCCAGGGTGTGGTGCCCTGGGCCACGTCGCCGAGGACCGTCGCGGACCCGGTGCTGCAGCGGCGACCAACCGCCCGGAGCTGCATCGCGCTCAGGTCCTGGGCCTCGTCCAGCACGACGTGGCCGAGGCTGGGCTGGCGCGTCAGCAGGCTGGCCGCCTCGTCGACGAGCGCGGCGTCCGCGGCCGACCACGCGGCTCGCGCGATACTGCGCGGCCGCGGCGACCAGCGCAGCAGCGCCTGCTCCCCGGCATCGAGGATCCCGTCGGCATGGACGGCGAGGAACGCCTGGTCGGTCAGGAGCCGGTAGACGAGCTTGGTCGGGTCGAGCGCCGGCCACATGGCGTCCGTGCAGACCTTCACCGCTTTCGTCCGCGCGACCGCGTCCTGCACGCGGTCGTCCGGGCTCTCTCCGCGCTCCTCCATCTGCACGAGCACCGCGTGCGCGAGCCGCTGGGGCAGCATCGCGCGACCCGCGGCGTACCGCACCTGGCGGGACCGGACGCTCTCCAGCAACTCGGCCAGCTCGTCCGTCGGGACCCGCCAGTGCACCGAGCCACGCGGCACGACGAGCGGCTCGGTGGGCTCGCACAGGTGCGACCAGACGGCGCGCTCGATCACGGCGGCCATGCGTGCGTCGCCCTTGAGCGTGCCCGCCGGGGCGGTGTCGGTGCCGCGGACGGCGACGGTCGCCAGCAGCTGCTCGACCGTGGTCTGGCTCGCGTCGATCTCGCCGAGCGCCGGCAGGACGTCCGCGATGTAGCGCAGGAACGAGTCGTTCGGTCCGACTACGAGGACCCCGGTGCGGCGCAGCCGCTCGCGGTGCGCGTACAGGAGGTAGGCCGCGCGGTGCAGCCCGACCGCGGTCTTGCCCGTGCCCGGCGCTCCCTGCACGCAGATGGTCCGGTCCAGGTCGGCGCGTACGAGCGCGTCCTGGTCGGGCTGGATCGTCGAGACGATGTCGCGCATCGGACCGACGCGAGGGCGCTCGATCTCGGCCTCGAGGATGCGGCTGGGACTATCCGGCTCCGCGGCCCGGTCGAGGTGCTCGTCCTCGTACGCCGTGAGCGTGCCGTGCTGGAAGCCGAAGCGCCGCCGTTGCTTCAGGCCGTACGGCGTCTCGCTGGTCGCTCGGTAGAAGGGCCGCGAGATGTCGGCCCGCCAGTCCACCACCATGGGGTCGCCCATGCCGTCCTGGACGTGGCGGCGCCCGACGTAGAACCGCTCGGCCGGGTCGGCGTAGTCGATGCGGCCGAAGAACAGCGCGGTCTCCGGGTCGTCGATGAGCGCCTGGGCGCGGTGCCACAGGGTCGCCTTGAGGTACTCCGTCGAGACCGCGTTGCCGCCCTCTGCGTCAAGGCGCTCGACCATTTCGCGCATGCGACCCAGGGCCTCTCGGGAGGCGGCGAGGTGGCGTTGCTCGGCGACGAGTGCGGGGTCGGGCAGCGGGGCGGACGTAGCGGCCGGCGGCATGGCTGCTCGGGGGGCTGGTTGTCGAAGGGTCGGGGTGGAGGGCGGTGTCGGCACGACTGCTCCACTGGTGAAGGGCGGCAGGCAGACGGGCGAGCCTACTCGCGTGGGTGCCGCCCAGCCAGGGCATTTCGCGGCGCTAGTGTCCTGGCGTGACCGACAGCCTGGACCGAGCCCGCGAACTGCTCACCCGCCACCCTGTGTTCGACGGCCACAACGATCTGCCCTGGGCGTTGCGCAACTCCGTGTCGTACGACCTCGACGCGCTCGACGTCAGTCAGCCGCAGCCGAGCCTGCACACCGACATCCCGCGCCTGCGGGCCGGGGGAGTGGGCGCGCAGTTCTGGTCGGTGTACGTGCCGTCGCACGCATCCTTCGAGCACCCGGTCAGCGCGACGCTCGAGCAGATCGACTGCGTGTACGCGCTGTGCCGCCGCTATCCCGAGTCGTTCGAGCTCGCCCGTACGGCCGACGACGTCGAGCGCATCGTCGCGGCCGGCCGGATCGCGTCACTGATCGGGATGGAGGGCGGGCACTCGATCGACTCGTCGCTGGCGACGCTGCGGGCGATGTACGCGCTCGGCGCTCGCTACATGACGCTGACCCACAACGACAACACGCCCTGGGCCGACTCGGCGACGGACGAGCCCGTGCACGGTGGGCTCACCGACTTCGGCCGGGAGGTCGTGCGGGAGATGAACCGGCTCGGGATGCTGGTCGACCTCAGCCATGTCGCCCCGACGACGATGTCCGACGCCTTGGACGTCGCCACCGCGGCGGTGATCTTCTCGCACTCGTCGGCGCGCGCCCTGTGCGACCACCCGCGCGACATCCCCGACGACATCCTGCGGCGGCTGCCGGCCAACGGCGGCGTGGCGATGGTGACGTTCGTGTCCAGCTTCGTGTCGCAGGAGTGCGCCGACTGGGCGATGCGCGGCCGGGCAGCGGCGATCGCGGCCGGGGTCGACATCGCGGGTGCGGCGCTCGGGGAGTTCTACGCGGCGTGGCAGGTGTCGAACCCGCCGCCCGTCGCGACCCTCGCCCAGGTCGCCGACCACGTCGACCACGTACGCGCCGTCGCGGGGGTCGAGCACGTCGGCCTGGGGGGCGACTACGACGGAACGACGTTCATCGCCGAGGGCCTCGGGGACGTGTCCTGCTATCCGGCACTGATCGCCGAGCTCTTCGACCGCGGCTGGTCCGAGGACGACCTGGCCGCGCTCACGGGCGGCAACATCCTCCGGGTCCTCCGCGCAGCCGAGTCCGTCGCCGAGGCGGATGCCGTGCCTGCTGCCGTGTGACCTGCACTGCTACGTCGCCTCGGCTGCGATCGATCGCGGCGGCGGGTGCTACCGCGGCACGACGGTGACCGCGCACCGGATCCCTGGCGCCCGCCCTAGCTCGACGGGCTCAGACGCGCGGCTGAATCCGAGCATCGGCGCTGATCCGGCCATGCGGGTCGCGCGGCCGGTGGCGGATCTGCGGCGGCCCGGGTGGGCATACTCGCGCCATGACATCGACTGATCCGGACTCGGCCTCGTCTGCTGACCCCTCCCGCATGGACAAGGTCGTCGACGCCCTCGTCGATCGGCTGCTCCGTACGGGCATCGACGGCATGGGCAAGCTCGACTCGGCCAAGGATGTCGCGGCTGCCGCGCTCGCCGAGGAGGGCGACCCCGACCGGGCCGTCGACGCGATCGTCGCGAGCCACACGAAGCTCGCCGCGGCGGGCGGGTTCCTGACCGGCGTCGGGGGATTCGTGACGATCGCGGTCGCTCTCCCGGCCAACGTGGTCGGGTTCTACGTCGTCGCCACCCGGATGGTCGCGTCGATCGCCGCCGTCCGCGGACACGACGTGACGAGCGACGGCGTGCGGACGGCGGTGCTGCTCGCGGTGACCGGCGAGGACGCGACCGAGATCCTGCGCAAGGCCGGCGGCGGCGCGATCGCCGGCAAGGCCACCGCACTTGCCCTGGGCAACCTGCCGCCAGCGGCCCTGATGGCGGTGAACAAGGGCGTCGCGTTCCGGATCTTCGTGCGCCTGGGCCAGAAGGGCCTTGGTCGCCTCGGCCGCGCCGTGCCGGTGATGGGTGGCGTCCTCGGCGGCAGCCTCGACGCGTACTTCATGCGCCGCATCGCCAAGAATGCCCGCAAGGAGTTCCCGCCCGTCGCGCCAGCTCAGATCACCAGCGGCTGAGGCCGCAACGCTCCGATCGTGGGGCGCTGACGACCTCGACACGCCGCCCGCCAGGGTCATGAGCGCCCCCGGTCACACTTTCCGCCTGGGCGTTGCTCGAGCACGGCCTGATCCTGGGGCGTGGGTGGCGTCGTGCTATTCGGCGAATGGCACGGGGCCACCCAGTGCCATTCCTACGGTCACGGGGCCACCCCGTGCCAATCGTTGAATGGCACAAGCCGCCCAGTGTCGCCGGAAACGGCCCAGCGGGTCAGGCGTACCAGCCGGTCATGCGTACCAGCCGGTCATGCGTACCAGCCGGTCATGCGTACGAGTGTCGGGCCGAGGCTGCGCTCCTCGTAGTCGAGATGCTCCAGCAGGTGGCCGCGGAGCGCGTCGAGCGCGCTGACGACGTCGCCGCGGGCCGGGCCGGTGTCGTCGATCGCTTCGGCGGCCGCCTCGACCGCGTCGAGGAGGTCCGCCACCCGGCGATGGTCGGCCTCGAGCCGGTCCACCACCGGCCCGATGGCCGGGTTGGCGACCCGCAGCTGCGGGAAGACCGCGGCGTCCTCGAGACCGTGGTGGCCATGCACGAAGCGGCAGTAGGCGAGGCAGTTGACCTGCAGGGTCCAAAGCCCGTGCTCGCCGGACAGCGCCACGACCTGGCCCTGGACCTCCGCGCTGGCAGCACCGGCTTGAACCGCGGCCGCGACCTCGTCGATCAGGCGCAGGTTCGGCCGCAGCATGTTGTGGATGCCGATCAGCTCCCGCAGCATCGCCTGCCCGCGCGGGTCCGGCGGCCGCTGCCCGTACGCCTCGTCGAGCTGCGCCACCGGGCGCGGGCCGTCATGTACCGAGCCTTCCACCGGCTCCGCCGCGGGCTCGGTCACCCGCCGGCTCGGACGTCGCGCGGCTCCGTCATCGGCCAGCTCATGCAGCGGCCGGCTTGTGCACCGGCTGGCTCAGTCATCGGCATGCACGTCGTCGGCGTCGATGATGCGGTACGCGTAGCCCTGCTCGGCCAGGAACCGCTGCCGGTGCGCGGCGAACTCCGCGTCGACCGTGTCCCGCGACACCACCGCGTAGAAGCGGGCGCCGTGACCGTCAGCCTTCGGGCGCAGGATCCGGCCCAGCCGCTGCGCCTCCTCCTGCCGCGAGCCGAAGGACCCCGACACCTGGATGGCGATCGACGCCTCGGGCAGGTCGATGGAGAAGTTCGCGACCTTGCTGACGACCAGGACGTCGACCTCGCCCGTACGGAACGCCGCGAACAGCCGCTGTCGCTCGGCCACCCGCGTCTCGCCCTTGATCACCGGCACGTCGAGGCGCGCCCCGAGCTCGTCGAGCTGGTCGATGTACTGCCCGATGACGAGCACGCCCTGACCCCGGTGCTTGGCGACGAGCTCGTCGACGACGCGCAGCTTGGCAGGGGTCGAAGCCGCGAGGCGGTAGCGGTCCTCGGGCTCGGCCGTCGCGTACGCCAGGCGCTCGCCGTCGCTCAACGTCACTCGGACCTCTACGCAGTCGGCCGGCGCGATATAGCCCTGGGCCTCGATCTCCCGCCACGGCGCGTCGTACCGCTTGGGCCCGATCAAGGAGAAGACGTCACCCTCCCGCCCGTCCTCGCGCACCAAAGTCGCGGTGAGACCGAGGCGGCGGCGGGCCTGGATGTCGGCGGTGAAGCGGAAGATCGGCGCCGGCAGCAGGTGCACCTCGTCGTAGATGATCAAGCCCCAGTCGCGGGCGTCGAAGAGCTCCAGATGGCTGTAGACGCCCTTGCGGCGCGTCGTCATGACCTGGTACGTCGCGATGGTGACCGGGCGGATCTCCTTGCGCTGCCCGGAGTACTCCCCGATCTCCTCCTCGGTGAGGGACGTGTGCTTGATCAGCTCGTCCTTCCACTGCCGCGCGGCGACCGTGTTCGTCACCAGGATCAGGGTCGTCGCCTGCGCGAGCGCCATCGCGGCGGCACCGACGAGCGTCTTTCCCGCGCCGCACGGCAGCACGACCACGCCGGAGCCGCCGTGCCAGAAGCCGTCGGCCGCCTCTCGCTGGTACGGCCGCAGCGCCCAGCCCTCCTCGACCAGGTCGATCTGGTGCGCCTCGCCGTCGACGTATCCCGCGAGGTCATCGGCGGGCCAGCCGATCTTGAGCAGCTGCTGCTTGAGGTGGCCGCGCTCGGAGGGATGCACGACGACGGTGTCGTCGTCGACGCGGGCGCCGAGCATCGGCTGGATCTTGCGAGCCCGCAGGACCTCCTCGAGCACCGGCCGGTCGCTCGTCACCAGGACGAGGCCGTGGACCGGATGCTTCTCCAGCCGCAGCCGGCCGTACCGCGCCATCGTCTCGGCGACGTCGACGAGCAGCGCGTGCGGCACGGCGTACCGCGAGAAGGTCAGCAGGATGTTGACGACCTGCTCCGCGTCATGACCGGCCGCGCGGGCGTTCCACAGCGCCAGCGGGGTGACGCGGAAGGTGTGGACGTGCTCGGGCGCCCGCTCCAGCTCCGCGAAGGGCGCGATAGCGCGCCGGCACGCCTCGGACTGCGGATGGTCGACCTCGAGCAGCAGGGTCCGGTCGGACTGGACGATCAGGGGACCATCGGTCACGGTGCGCTGTGCTCCTCGGTGCGTCGGCGCTCCTCGGCGCGAGGCGGGTCGTCGGGATCGGCGACGACGGCCACGCCGGTGATGCGGTGGGCCGCGAAGGTGCGGACGTCGTCGCGCAGGTGGTCGTACGCCGTGAGCCAACCCCCTTCGACCCGGATCGGGTCCACCAGGCGCTCGCTCGCGGAGCCATTGTTGTCGACGTAGCCGATCCAGACGGACTGCCCCGCGACGAGGGCGTCGGTGAGCATGGCGATGGTGTCCACCGGGCGGCGTGCGACCAGCGGTGGGCGGGTCCGCGCTCCGGCGCCGACCGAGAACAGGTGCGCGGCGGCCATCCGGTCACCGGCCCGCAGCGTGCGCACTGCTGCGTCGAGGACGCCCGGGGCCGCCACGGTGAGCTCGGAGCGGCTCCGCCGCGGGCGACGGGAGGCGGGGGCGCGACGGACCTTGGGCCGCCGCATCAGCAACTCGCCGCCCGGGCCCTCCACGACGGGACTGTGACCGCTCTCGCGCATCAGGTCGACCACTGCCTGCGCGGTCTGCTCCGAGGACAGAACCGTCGCGGCGAGGCGCCGCAGGCCGAGCCCGGCCAGGCTCCGGTCACTGATCAGCTGGTCGGCTGCTGCCTCGTCGTCGACGCGTACGACCGACTTGACCGAGCTCACCCGCACCCGACCGTGACGACGGGCGACGTCGTCGACGAGGTAGTGCAGCGGCTGCGGCACCGGTGTCCGGGATGCCTCGGTCAGGAGTCGGTGCACGTCCTCGACACTGCGCCCTGCGTCGAACGCGCGACGCAGTGAGTCGGTCGTGAAGCGGTAGACCGTCGCCCCGCCCGTGGACTCGACCTCGGCGGCCATCGCGAGCGACTCGGCGAGCTCCGGGACGAGTGGGCCGGGCGCGATCGCGGTCATGTCGGCCTGCAGCAGCACGTAGTCGACCGGCTCCGGGAGCAACGGCGCCAACGCCGCCGCCGCGGACATGGCCGCTGCGGACTGGGCGGCTGGCGGTGCGTTCGCGGCGGCCCTGCTGGCCGGCGACCGCACCGCAGTGACCGCCGGGCTGCCGGGCGCGACCGCCTCGGTCAGCAGCGCCCGACCGTACGAGGCGATCGCGCCCATCCCGGTGATGCCGAGCTGCGCGGCCTCGCGGACGGTCCACGCCACGAGGGCTTGCTGGAGATGACCAGCCCGGCGCGGGGCCAGCCACGTGACCGCATCGAGCAGGGACTGCAGCGGGGGAGCCGCCCCGGGGGAGGTCGTGGCGAGTGTCGAGAGCACATCGAGTCGTACGGACGACACCGACGCCCGGGTGAGGTCGGGTCCGAGCGGCGCCAGGCGACGGTCGCGGTCGTCGCGCGTGCCCGCGAGGCCGGCGACCCGGTTGCTCGTGAGCCACGCCACAGCCAGCTGGCTCCATTGCTGGGAGAGGTCGCAGGCGTGCCACCGGTCGTACTCCGGCGTCGGCATCCACATCAGCTCGACGTCGCCGCTGCTCGCGACGAGGCCGGCCGCGTGGGCGACCTCCGCGACGAGCGCCGCGTCGGTCTCGTCGAGGGCGAGCGCAGCGGCCGCGGCGCGGACGTCGCGGACGGTCAGCCCGCCGGCGCGCAGCTCGGTCGGAGGCGCGAGACCCCACCTGTCGAGCAGCGCGCTCACGTGACCCACGAACGCGGCGGCCGCGCCGGCCGCCGTACGGTCCACCAGGGCGGCATCTCTCGGCACGGTGTCCAGCGCCGGCGGGGTGAGGCTCGCGGACTCGGTCACGCTGCCGCCGCGCAGGTGCAGGCCGATCTCGCGGGGCATCAGCACCCGGTCGCCGCCCGCAGCCACCACGAGCCCGCGCGCGAGCAGCTGGTCGATGGTGCTGTGCGCCTCGGGCGGGCCGAGGGGCCGTCGTGCATCCGCGACTCGGCCCACGGGCGGCCCCCACGTCATCTGCCGCAATGCGTGCTGGGCGGCCTCGTCGACCTCCGTCAGAAGCCTCGCGACGTCCGCGTCCGAGGCGAGCACAGCAGCGACTGCCCGCGCATCCGTGCTGTGCTCGCCGGTGACCACCAGTCCCAGGGTCGACGCGATCGATGCGACACGGTCGTACGGCTGCGCCAGCAGGAGTCGCAATGCCGGCGGTCCCAGGCCGGCGGGGTACTCCCCGCCGAGCTCGCGCAGGCTCGGCGGCACCCGCAGCGCGCGGTCAGGTCCCCACGCGAGGGCCAGCAGCCGCAGCCGATCGAGCACCGGACGAAGCTCTGCATCCGATGGCGTGCCGAGCAAGGCTCGGAGCTCGCCGTAGCTGGCCGGCTCGTGCAGAACGAGAAGGGCCTGCAGCACGTACCAGCCCGCCGCATCCAGGCGGTCCGTCGCCCGAAGGACCGACGTCCGCGTGCTCGCGCGCGCAGCAAGACCGGCGAGGTCCGGCGGCAGGGGCGCCGCCAGGTCGGGACGGGCTCGAAGGAGCGCGACGAGCGCGTCGTCATCGCGCTCGCGAAGATCGCTCGCGAGGGTGCGGGGCTCGCCCCCGGCAGGTTCCATCCGCTCAACGGTACGCGTCGGCGCCGCCGGTGCCGGACAAGCCGGAGCGGCCCGCGCTCGGGGTACACGGGCCGCTCCGGGGATCACGTCCGACGTCTGGCGCGATCGTGTCTGCGCCGAGGCTCGGGTGGATCTGGCCGAGCCTTCTCGTCAGTGCGCAGCCGACGAAAAATCGACCGCGCACGCTCATCTTGCGGGTTTCTCCGACGGGGGGCAAGTGGCGTGACGCGGGGGCGCCAGCCCATTACAGACTGTCCCGACTGTCCCTCCAGCACCGCGTGCGCGAGGGGCAGTCCACCGTTACTCTGAGCATACGAACACGGCACCGGAACAGGGCCGAACGGGCCTGGAGCAAGGCAAACGCAGCCCGATCCTCACGTCGATGCAGAGTAGGAAGAGCCTCGCGGTGAGACACGCCGTTCTCGGCGCGGTGACAAGCGCCATCGCGGGCTTCTCGCTTGCTGCAGCCACTCTGGCGGTGAACCTCGAGCCGGCGTACTGGGTCCCGCGGGTCGACCGGTCAACCCAGGCGTCCGTAACGGTTGTCGACAAGGCCGATCTCGCCAGCCGAGACAGCAGGACCGGGGTCCAGCCTCGCATCATGAAGGTGTTCGCGGTCGCCGCGCCGCTCGGCGCAACCCGATCCCCGACCACCGCCGCGCCCACCACCCTCGTGCCACCGAACATCCCGAGTGAGCTCGGCATCCCCGGCATCGTGCTGCAGGCCTACAAGCAGGCCCAAGAGCGCCTCGCGGGCTCCGACCCGACGTGCCGCATCGACTGGCAGACCCTCGCCGGCGTCGGCAAGATCGAGTCGGGCCACGCCCGCAACGGTCGTGTCGGCGCTGACGGCACGACCTTCGAGCCGATCCTGGGCCCACCCCTGACCGGCGGTCCGTACGCCAGCATCCCTGACACCGACGACGGCGTGCTGGACGGCGACCCGGTCTGGGACCGGGCGGTCGGGCCCATGCAGTTCATCCCCGGCACGTGGCGCTACGTCGGGGTGGATGGCAACGACGACGGCGTTGCGAGCCCGCACAACATCTTCGATGCCGCCCTTTCGGCCGGTGTCTACCTGTGCGCCGGCTCCCGGGACCTGTCCGTTCGTGCATCGCTCGACGCGGCCCTGCACACGTACAACAACTCCGACTCCTACGTCGCCCTCGTGCTGGCCTGGATCGACGGGTACCGCGCGGGGAAGATCACGCCGCTGCCGCCGGTGCAGCCGCCCCCGCCAGGACCGAGCGACTCCCCGACAACGCCACCCACGTCCGACCCGACCACGGACCCGCCGACGACTGGCCCGCCAACGACTGGGCCGCCAACGACTGGGCCCCCAACGACTGGGCCCCCAACGACTGGGCCACCGACGACTGGCTCACCGACGACGGGCCCGCCCACCACGGACCCGACCTTCGATCCGACGGTTGAACCCACCCCGACGGACTCCGAGACCGCCACCGAGACTCCGCCACCCTCGGAAACAACCCCCCCGGCTCCGACCGGCACAGGTCCGACCGGCACAGGTCCGACCGGCACAGGTCCGACCGGCACAGGTCCGACCGGCACGGGTCCGACCGGCACGGGGTCGGCAACGGCGCCGACCGGCGGCACGTCCACGAGCCCGCAGGGGACCGGCACTCGCTGACCCGTCCCGGCGACAGCCGGGTCGTGCGTCGCCGTACGGGATCGCAGTTGGCTGTGCGGCACCTGACAACTACGCTGACGGCCCACCCTGTGCGGCGGCCCGAATCAGATCGCAACCGCCGCCGACGCGAAGAAGGAAGTCCCGTGCCGACTGGCAAGGTCAAGTGGTACGACGTCGAGAAGGGCTTCGGCTTCATCTCCCGCGACGACGGCGGCGACGTCTTCGTGCACGGTTCGGTGCTGCCGACGGGCGTGCCGGCGCTGAAGCCCGGGGCCCGGGTGGAGTTCGGGGTGGTCGACGGCAAGCGCGGCGAGCAGGCGCTGTCCCTGCGGATCCTGGAGCCGGTGCCGTCGGTGAGCAAGGCGCTGCGCAAGTCACCGGACGAGATGACGCCGATCCTCGAGGACCTGATCAAGCTGCTCGACGGCGTCCAGAACACGTACCGCCGCGGTCGTCACCCGGAGTCCAAGTCTGGGCAGAAGGTCGCCGCGGTGTTGCGAGCCGTTGCGGACGACCTCGACAGCTGAGCCGCCGCTCAGACCGGCGACGGCTCGCTGTCCGGGGGAGGCGCGGCCGGCTGGGCGGCGGGGCGTCGCCGCAGCGCGACGAAGCTCCGGGCGATCAACACCAGCGTCACGATCAGGCCGCCCGCCACGAATGACATCCCCAGGGTCGGGTTCAGGGGGAGCACGATGCCGAGTCCGCCGCCCACGACCCAGGCGAGCTGGATCGCTGTCTCCGTACGAGCGAATGCACTCGATCGCACCTGCTCCGGGACGTCGCGTTGGATCTGGGCGTCGAGGGCGAGCTTGCCGAGCTGCTGCCCGAACCCAGCGGTAGCCGCGATGAGGCCGAGCGTGACGGCGCCGTAGAACAGGGCAGTGACCAAGGCGACGGCCGCGGCCGCCACGAGGATCGCGACGATGATCGGCTCCGGGGCGCGCTCCCGGACCCTGCTCCCGACCACCGAGCCGACCGTGCTGCCGCCGATCGCACAGACACCCACGAGTGCGACCGAGAGCTCAGACGACAGGCCTTGGACCGGCTGGTCTCGAACCAGGAACAGCAGGAAGATCGTCAAGAATCCGGACATCGCGCGGACCGCGGCGTTGACCCGCAGACCGAGCACGACGGCCGGTCCGACGCTCCCGAGCCGCGGGCGGCGCGACCGCTTGTCCGAGACGAGCACATCCGCGTCGACCTCACCAACGGCGGAGTCGACGTCGCTCGGCAACATGGCGGACAGGATCGTGCCGACCACGAAGACCGCGAACGCGAAGCGCAACGACCACTGCGGGCCGACCCAGGCGAGCCCCACCGCAACCGGCGTCCCGATCGCGAGCCCGATGATGCCGGCGAGCGAGACCTTGGAGTTGGCCTTGACCAGCGAGACACCGTGCGGGAGCAGTCGGGGCACCGTCGTCGAACGCGTCACGACGTACGCCTTGGACGCGACGAGCACTCCGAATGCGGCCGGGTACAGCCCGATCCCGCCGCGTGCCACCGCATCGGCAAGGACCCACGCGAGGAACGCGCGAACTGCGAACGACCCCGCCATCGCGCCACGGCGGCCGTGACGGAAGCGGTCCAGGACGGGGCCGATGATCGGGGCCACCACGATGAACGGCGCCATGGTGACGAGTAGGTAGAGCGCAACCTTGCCCCTCGCCTCCCCGGTCGGCACCGAGAAGAACAGGGTGCCGGCGAGGGACACCGCGATGAGCGCATCTCCGGCGGCGTTCACTGCGTGCAGCTCGATCAGCTTGGCGAGCCCGCTCTCACCGGCCCCCTCGGCATGGGTGGCGCGACGGATGCGGGCACGTGTCGCGCGGGCCGCCGACCCGGTGCGCTGCCCGCTCGCTTCGGCAGCCTTCCTAGCCAGGGCTGCTGCCTCCCGCGCACGGTGAGCAGCGCCGGGCGAGGCTGGTGCCGCGCGCGCTGCGGCTGCGCTCGCTGCGGCTGGGCCGGCTGCGGCTGGGGCTGGGCCGGCTGGGGCTGGGCTGGCTGGGGCTGGCCTGGCTGGGGCTGGGCCGGCCGCGGTGGAGGCGCCTGCGGCCAGGGCGCCCGCGGGTGAGCTCGTGATCGGTCCCCCCGCTGGCCTCGGCGGCTGCCACGATGAGCCGATCTGGGCGCCGCGCTCCGCGGCCGGACCGGAAGGGTGTTCCAGCTGCGCCTCGGCGCCGTGCTCTTGGCCCACGGCCGGCGGGTTCGGGCGGACCCTCGACCAAGGCGGGGTCCACTCCGACGGCGACGGCGGGTCCCAGTCCGCCGGGGACGGCGGTGGTGTCCACCGAGGCGCCGGAGGCAGCTGCTCGACCCGATCTTCGCCGTCCGGCTCCTCATGGCTTAACGGTTGGGAGCGGCTGGACGACTCGGGCACAGGCTCGGGCCCTTCGCCGCCGGACGCGCCCGTCGCTGCCACTGTCCCATCCTGCCGGAGCACCCTGACCCCCCGTGCGGACACAGCCGCGCCGTCGACCCGCGCGCCCAGCCGCATGATCATGAGGTTTCAGCGGTGCTATAGCACCGTCCAAACCTCATGATCATGGAAAGGAGTGTTCAGGCTCGCGCGGGTGGCCGAGTGGCCGGGGCGGGCTCCGTGGACGACAATCGGTCCTTGTGACCACTCGGACCCGCTCGCGTACGCCCGTTCTCGACTCTGTCGCCGCTGCAGCGGAAGAGGTGGCTCGGTCCGCGGCTGAGCACGTCGGAGGGGCAGGCACCGTGGGTGACCATGTCGGCGCGGCCGCCGAGGGCGACCGGGTCGTGACGCACCGGTTTGCCGCAACCCTCCCGGGATATCGCGACTGGGAGTGGGCTGTGACGGTCGTCCGGGCCAGCCGCGCCCGGGTCGTCACGGTCTCGGAGGCGGTCCTGATCCCGGCTGCGGGTGCGCTGGTCGCGCCGGACTGGGTGCCTTGGAGCGAGCGCATCGAGCCCGGCGACGTCGGTGTCGGCGACCTGCTTCCCGCGCACCCCAACGACCCGCGTCTCGAGCCCGGCTACGCACCCGTCGCCGGGCTGGGCCGCAGCGTGGACGAGGACGCTGACGAGGACATCTTCGCGGTGCTCGCCTTCGAGCTCGGTCTCGGCCGCGAACGCGTGCTGTCGCCGTACGGTCGCGACGAGGCGGCGACTCGCTGGTACGAGGGCAACGCCGGTCCTGACGCGCCCGTCGCACGGGCCGCACCGGCGAGCTGCGCAACCTGCGGGTTCATGGTCGGGCTGGCTGGTCCGCTACGGGCGCTGTTCGGCGCGTGCACCAATGCGTGGTCGCCGAGCGACGGTCGGGTGGTGTCGTACGACCACGGCTGCGGTGCGCACTCCGAGGCCACCCTGGACCCTGAGAGCCGCGACATCGCGCTCACGGTGGTGGACACGATGACGTACGAGCCGCTGCTGGTCGACGACGAGATCGACTAGATCGAGCTCATGCGCCGCGGGCAAGCGCCCGATCACGACGGCGCCGGCAGTACGTCCAGCCGAGCAGACCCAACCCGAAGCCTGCGAGGCAGGTCCACAGCCACCACCCGCGCCCCTCCGCGACCAGCTGCTCGCGGAAGAAGACCAACAACACCAGCCCGGCGATACCCCACAACGCAACGCCGATGGCGACAGTGGTGGTGCCGTCCACGTCGAGCAGGCGCAGCGCGGGTTCTGGGATCGGACGGTGCGGCGCAGCGGGCTGTTCTTCGGGCGAGGTCGACGACGTGCTCACCGGCCAAGCGTACGACCGAAAGGCAATGGCCGAAATACTTAGCAGTACTAATGAGTTAAGCTAAGCATCATGCCGAACACGATCGTACGCACCGACTCGGGTCTCGCCAGCCAGCTCCGGATCTCCGTGATGCGGCTGGCCCGGCGGCTTCGGCTCGAGCGGACCGACGACGGCATGACGCTCAACCAGTTCGCGGTAATGGGCACGCTGGAACGCCACGGCGCGATCTCGATCGGCGAGCTCGCGGCGTTGGAGAAGGTCCAGCCGCCGTCGATGACCCGCATCGTGGGCTGCCTCGAGGAGAGCGGCCTCGCTCGACGGATCCCGCATCCGCGCGACAAGCGTCAGGTGGTCGTCGAGCTGACCGAGCTCGGACACCAGCGGATCCTGGCCGACCGCCGACGCCGCGATGCCTGGCTCGCACAGCGGATCAAAGAGCTCACCCGGGAGGAGCGCGCGATCTTGCGCTCCGCCGCCCCGATCCTGGAGCGGTTGGCGGCCTGGTGAGTCCTACCTTCCGCGCGCTGTCGGTTCACAACTACCGGCTCTACTTCGTCGCCTCGATCGTCACCAACACGGGCACCTGGATGCAGCGGGTCGCCCAGGACTGGCTCGTCGTGTCCGAGCTCGACGCGGGCGGTGCCGCGCTGGGCATCGTGACCGGGCTGCAGTTCCTGCCGTTCATGCTCGTGACGCCGTTCGCGGGCGTGCTCGCCGACCGCTTCCCGAAGCGTCGACTGCTCGCGATCACCCAGAGCCTCATGGCGGTTTCTGCACTCGTCCTCGGTGTGCTCGTCATCAGCGGCACCGTCCAGCTCTGGCACGTGTATGTCCTGGCGCTGATCTCCGGGCTCGGCGCCGCCGTCGACGCCCCGGCGCGGCAGGCCTTCGTGACCGAGATGGTCGGCACCGAGCACCTGACAAACGCCGTCGCGCTCAACAGCACGACCTTCCACGGCGGCCGCGTCGTCGGCCCGGCGGTCGCAGGCCTCCTGATCGCCGCGTTCGGGACCGGTCCGGTGTTCGTGATCAACGCCGTGACCTACCTCGCGGTCCTCCTCTCCCTCTACCTCATGCGCGCCGGCGAGCTCGACCCGTCGCCGCGCGTCGAGGCGGGCACCGGTCTGCTGCGCGAGGGTTTCCGCTACGTCATCGGCCGGCCGGACCTGTCGGCGATCATGCTCGCGGTGTTCTTTGTCGGGACGTTCGGGCTCAACTTCCAGCTCACCTCGGCCCTGATGGCGACGGACGTCTTCCACAAAGGCCCGACGGAGTACGGGATCCTCGGCTCGGTCATGGCCGTCGGCTCGCTGGCCGGTGCGCTGCTCGCGGCGCGCCGTACCACCGTGCGCTTCCGCCTTGCAATCAGCGCGGGCGTGACCTTCGGGGTGATCGAGGTGATCGTCGGGCTGATGCCGACGTACCTCACGTTCATGCTCATGCTGGTGCCGCTCGGCCTGGCCGCGCTCACCTTCATGACCGCCGCGAACGCGCTCATGCAGATGTCGGTCGCGCCGCACCTTCGCGGCCGGGTCATGGCGCTGTACATGGCGATCTTCATGGGAGGCACCCCCATCGGCGCGCCGCTGATCGGCTGGATCGGTGAGGTGTTCGGCGCTCGCTGGACCCTCATCGGCGGTGGCGCCCTCACGGTCTTCGGATGCGCGCTCTCGGCGTTGATCCTGTTGCGTCGGACCGGCATGAGGGTGCATACGACCTTCCGGCCGTGGCCGCGGTTCGAGCTCGCCGCCGCCCAGCTCGCCGACCGTACCCAGCAGGCCTGACCCCACCGAGCTCTCTGGGCCCCGCACCCGCCTCACCCGCCCGGCGCGCCCCCCCGCCCCCGCGATGACCACGTATCGGTGGCGGCGTGTGGTCCTACGTGGCGTGTGCGCCACGTAGGAGCACCTCTGGCCACGTAAGGGCCGTGACCCGAGCAGGCGCGCGCTCGGCGCGGAACTCGGTTGTCTGAGGCCATGGCCATACTTGGCGGTCATGACGACCCGACTCGCACCGGCCCGCTATCTCGAGCTCATCGATGCCGACGCCACCCGTCTCCTGGCGGTCACGAAGGACCTCGATGCGTCCGTCCCGACCTGTCCGGACTGGACGGTGCGTGATCTCGTCGAGCACCTTGCGACGGTCTACCAGCACAAGATCGCCTGTACGACGCTGCAGCGCCAGCCCGAGGAGCCGGCCGAGTGGCCGCCGCCGACTCCGCCGGGCGACCCGCGCGACTGGCTGGCCGCGTCGCGAGCGGAGCTGCTCGAGCTGCTGCTCGACCGTGGCCCGGCTGCGCCCTCGGCGACGTGGTGGCCACCCGACCAGACCGTCGGGTTCTGGTATCGCCGGATGGCCCAGGAGACCGCGGTCCACCGCGTGGACGGCGAGTCGGCGGTCGGTGAGATCACGCCCGTCGCCGAGGACCTGGCCATCGACGGCATCGACGAGGTGCTCATGATCATGCTCGAAGGCGACTGGAGCGACATGAGCGCGGAGGATTGGGGCGAGGTGTCGCCGGACGCGGGAGCCGGCCAGACCGTCGCCGTCCTCGGGGGAGACGCGGTGTGGCGTGTGCAGCTACGTCCCGATCGGGTCGGCGTTGAGATCGGCGCGGGTCCTGCGGACGCGACCGTCGGCGGCGATCCCTCCGACGTGCTGCTGTGGCTGTGGGGTCGGCGCCCCGTCGATGCGGTGCAGGTCAGCGGTGACCACGGGGCCGTGACCGCGCTCCGCGACCGGCTCGTCCTGGCGACGGGGTGACGACACTGCCGCGGTGAGAGTCAGACGCTCGCCCGTCGCCATGCTGAGCCAATCACGCCGATTGTTCGTCGCGCTGGCTGTCCCGCCCGAGGTCCGGACCGAGCTCACCGCCGCGATCGAAGGTCTGCCCGATCCACTTCGAGCCGACGGCCTGCGGTGGGTGCGACCGGACGCGTGGCACTTGACGCTCGCCTTTCTCGGAGCTGTAGAGCCGACGCGGGCAGACGACGTAGCGGTGCGGCTGGGCCGCGCGGCGGCGCGGGCGAAGCCCTTCGAGCTGGCGATCACGGCTGCGGGCCGGTTCGGTCGGCAGGTCCTGTGGGCCGGCGTGGCGGGCGATCGAAAGCCGCTGGGCCGGCTGGCCGAGGCGACCAGGGCAGCCGCAAGGCGAGCAGGCATCGAGGTGGAGGACCGGCCGTACCGCCCGCACCTCACGCTCGCCCGCGGCAACGGTGCCGTCGAGCTGAGGCCGGTCGTCGATGCCTTGACAGCGCTCGAGACAGCGCGATGGACGGTCGGCGAGCTGCTGCTGATCGAGAGCCATCTCGGCGCCGGGCCTGGGCGGAGCTCTCGGTACGACATCGCGTCGCGCTGGACGTTCGGCGACCGACCGCACACCGAACGCGCAGGTAGCCTGCGGGCGTGGACCCGAGGACCCGACGGCTGATCATCCCCGGGATCCTGCTGCTGCTCGTTTCGGTTGTCGTGGTCGGTGCGCTGTTCCGCTGATGTCGGGTGATTGGTCGCGCAAGGACGCGCGGGGCGGACGACCCGGGTACGCGGCGGAGAAGGACCCCAACACGCGCCAGCGGCGTGGTCGATGACCCATCCTCGCCGCCGACGCCTCCGATCAGTTGCCGCCGCGGCACCGCTCGTGGCGTGGGCAGTCGCGGCTGGCTTGGCCACCGCCCCCACGGCGGCGGCATCGTTCCCGGCTGTCCCGGTCTCGGCGGACACCGCCACCGCGGCGGCCGCGGCGCGCCTGGCAGC
>Ga0136634_10000135_pt1 | contig 35654 bp, 34 predicted proteins | sample AntDrymUQ8332106_2_FD_104654 | JGI IMG/M metagenome (GOLD analysis project Ga0136634, IMG submission 104654) | Polar desert sand microbial communities from Dry Valleys, Antarctica - metaG UQ833 (21.06) | ecosystem: Environmental > Terrestrial > Soil > Desert | place: Antarctica: Dry Valley... | reverse complement strand
GTCGCGCACCGGCGAGCCGTACCGGAACCCCGCGATCAGCACGTACACGTCCGCGGCCTGCACCGCCTCCCGGCACACCCGCTCCGGCTGCTCGTCGCGAGCGGCGAAGTACGCCATGTCCGAGACCGCGTCACCGGCCCGGGCCACCGCCGACTCCACCGCTGCCACGAACGACCGCCCCGCCGGGAACCGACGCAACTCCGCGGTGTGACTCAGAAACACTCGCCGCGGTGTCGGACGACCCTCAGGCATGCCCCCAGCATTCCAGAGACCACACCGCAGCGGGAACGCTCCCCGCAGTGAAGTGCCTCTTGCGCGGAAGAGGTGCACCTGCCTCAGCCAGATCGCGGTCCTAGGTGGCTGGTGTCGAACGGCCGTTTCGCACCTAGAGTCGGTGACCGTGAGTGATAATCCGCAGCTCAGGAGCTCATACTTTTGTTGCTCTCCGTGAGATTCGACGAAAAACACCAGCCACCTAGCACATCGCATTCCGGCTGTTCGGGGTACCTTTGCTGTCCACAACCACCAGCTGGGGGTGCGCTCCGCACCGTGTCGAGGACAGCTTCCCGGATCTTGACATCTGGTTGACAGCCCGGTTCTGGCCTTCCGGCCAGCCTGTGTTCACCGCACATCAGCCCGGCCCGCGATGTCGAAGCGCGCACGGAGGAAGGACACGACAATGACCCAACACAGCGACCAGGCGAGTCGCCGCGCTGTCGAACGGCCCGCAACCGACGACACGTCACGGCCGTCGCATGGCTGAGCCCTGCCGGTGCCGCCGGCCCTTGACCCCGCCCGACGGACCACATTGGTGGCCCTATCGAGATCCCGAACCCGGACCTGAGGTGCGGGTGGTCGTCCTGTGGGGAGACAAACCCCATATGCTGCGCAGGGTCCGCGTCGAGGGCGGCTGGCACGCCGAAGGCTTCGCAGCTCCCTACCCCGAGCACACCCCACCCAGGCCGTGACCGCGGCCGGTCGCTGCTGGGACGGTGTCCAGCACCCCGTCGTTGACGCCACCTCCCACACCACGCCTCAGCCCGCCGCTCGGGAGCCCCGATGACCCGGATCTGGGGCCCTCCCACGGCGGACGAGGCCGGCCGCCCCAAGCGGCCGGTGTCCCGCGGGACCGGCGGCGTCACCCCCGCTGCCGGTCCCGCCTCCCCTGCCGACCACCAGTCCGGCGCGGCTTCCAGGCACTTTGACCCGTGGTTGATCTGGATGGGCTGCGTTCACGACGGGGCCGACCACGCCGTCACTGCCGAGGAGCTCGCTACTGGTCGCTACCGCGACACTGGCGTCTATCTGACCATGTGCGGCCGCACCGTCGCACCCCAGGCCACGGTCTCCCCGCCCGGACGCCCCTGCCCCGCCTGCTGCGCGACACTGAGCGACCTCCAGCCTCCCGCATGCCCACGGGCTCGCCGCCCGCGCTGGCTCACACACCTGCGCACGCTCCTCAAGCACCGTTGACAAATCCTGCCTCACGATCGGCTCGCTCACCCCGATATGGACACATATCGGGGTGAGAACCGGCCGTTTAGCACCGACGTGGGGCCATATCGGGGTATGAGGTGGCCGCCATGTTCGATGCGGCATGAACGATCCCGCAGGACTTCTGCGATGCTGTGCATTTCATCGGTTCGTGCCGGTCACCAGGCGAAGGTCAATCACTGGAGGCGCAGGCCTACGCTGACGGCGCGATGATCTCCTCCCGGAACGTCGATGATCTCTACGCTGCTGGTGCTGAGACCTGGGCCGGCCACGAGCACATGGTCGATCATCGCGCCGAGCCATCGCGGTGCATCCTGCGGCCAGGTTCCGGTCAAGCCGGCGCCCACCTGCTCGGCGCTGTCGGAGCAGCCGTTCACGAGCATGTCGTGCAGCGCGGTGTGATCCAGCGTGGCGTTGAAGTCCCCCAGGACGACAGTGGGACGCGAGGTACGGCACGACGGCGACACGAGTTCCAGGTCATTCATCCATTTGTACTCGGCGAACGGAAGTGGGGGATGCGCATGAACCACCTGGATATCGACCTGGCGACCTTGCAGCTCGATCGTCAGCTGCATCGAACCGAGCGTTGTGTACGGAGTTGCTGGTCGGAACTCTGTCGGCACCTCAGAACGGACGAGTACGGACGTGGCGGCAGCGTTGGCCGGCTCGTTCTCATAGCCCGGCCGACGACGTTCGGGATCACGTGCCCGACGCACATCCGTTGCCGCAGTATATTCACCGGCAAAGCTGGCGACGAGTTCCGTGACGTAAGGTTTGGACGCCTCGGGTAGTGCGATCACGTGTGGTGTCTCGGTGCGGATGAGTCGAATCAGCTCAACCTGATCAGTGCTGTCGCGCGTGACGTTCAGGGTGAGCACGCGCAGCTGTGTTCCCGTCTGGGGTGCGGTGTCACCCACTATTCGGGAAAGGAGTCCGCCGGCGGAGATCACTCCGATCAGCAGGAACACAAGGGACTTGTATCTCAGCCGGGTTCCCAGGCCGAGCCCGGCTAGGATGATCACGGCAACGGTCAGCTGGGGGCGGAATGCCGTGAGCTGCGCGACGCCCGGCCACTGGTCCAAGGTCGCAACTCGTGGCCAGAGGACTCCGATCAGGCCAACGGCTAGAATCAGGGTCACACTCCACCCGAGCAGCAGTCGAGCTCCTCCGGACTTCTGGTCCGCAGCGGAAAGCTGCTGTTCTGTCTGCCGCTGGGAATCCATGCAGATAAGCGTACCTCAAGGGCCTGCTGCTTACGCGGTCGGCGTCCAAATATGGCGCGCAGCGTGGGGACCGTCTGCGCGGATTATCGCTGTCAAGGATTAATGATGACGAGTTCGCGGCGATCCACCGCCGCTCGGCACACCGTCACCGCGTCATTACCCTGATCAATCATCGACCTGACCACGCGGCCCGCACAGCTGTTCCGCGTCGCGGTCGCTGCCGTCCTGTCGGCCGTCCCCTCGGTCCCGTGTCCTTGCTGGCTGGCGCCGGCTCGTTCGCTGCGGCCGAACTGATCATCCAGCGGGCGACCGTGGCGATCTCCCGCAGATCGACGCCTACGCCGACCGTAACCGCGCGGCGGGGGCGGCGTACCTCGGGCTGCGACGGCTGTCCGAACTGGTCGGAGCCACGTCGCTGTCCGCGTTCGAGGACCTGTGCGCGCTTCTGGTCCGGGACCGGACGGAGCGCTACGCGCCGTCCGGTCCCGGACGCGGGTTTCCGACCAGCATTGAGTCGCTGGCACTCTCGTGGGTAGAGTGCCAACGTGCAGCCCGGCTGAGGACGTTCCGGCACCCGCGACGGCGGGACGACCGAGGGCTGTTGACCCAGAACAAAGCGCATGTACCCCAGGAAGGGGAGGTCATCGTCGTGGCGAACATCAAGCCGCTCGAGGACAAGATCGTCGTCCAGGCCAGCGAGGCGGAGACCACGACCGCGTCCGGCATCGTCATCCCGGACACCGCGAAGGAGAAGCCCCAGGAGGGCAAGGTCCTCGCGGTCGGCCCGGGTCGGATCGACGACAAGGGCAACCGCATCCCGCTGGACGTGGCCGTCGGCGACGTCGTCATCTTCTCGAAGTACGGCGGCACCGAGGTCAAGTACAACGGCGAGGAGTACCTCATCCTCTCCGCGCGCGACGTCCTCGCGGTCGTCAACTGACGTACCCGGCAGTTCTGTAGCCGCCAGCCCCGGTGGTCCCTCGACCGAGCGGGCCACCGGGGCTGGCGTTTCTAATCGGAGAACCTAGAGAGGCAGGACATGCCGAAGCAGATCAGTTTCGACGAGACGGCGCGCCGCGCGCTGGAGCGCGGGGTGAACCGGCTGGCCGACGCGGTCAAGGTGACCCTCGGCCCGCGAGGCCGCCACGTCATGCTGGACAAGAGTTACGGTGGGCCGACCGTCACCAACGACGGTGTCACCATCGCCCGCGAGATCGACCTGGAGGACCCGTTCGAGAACCTGGGTGCCCAGCTGGCCAAGTCGGTCGCCACCAAGACCAACGACGTCGCGGGTGACGGCACCACCACCGCCACCGTGCTCGCCCAGTCGATGGTGGCCGTCGGGCTGCGCAACGTCGCGGCCGGCGCCAACCCGACCGCGCTCGGGGTGGGCATCGCCGCCGCCGCGGACGCGGTCTGTGAGCTGCTTGCAAAGAAGGCGATCCCGGTCGAGGGGAAGTCGCACATCGCGCAGGTCGGCACGATCGCCTCCCGCGAGCGGGAGATCGGCGACCTCATCAGCGAGGCGCTCGAGGCCGTCGGCAAGGACGGTGTGATCACGGTCGAGGAGGGCTCCACGCTCGCCACCGAGCTGGAGATCACTGAGGGCCTGCAGTTCGACAAGGGCTACCTGTCGCCGTACTTCGTCACCGACTCGGAGTCGATGGAGGTCGTGCTGGAGGACGCCTACGTCCTGCTGCACCGCGACAAGATCAGCGCCATCGCCGACCTGCTGCCGCTGCTGGAGAAGGTGCTGGGCGAGGGTAGGCCGCTGCTGATCGTGGCCGAGGACCTCGAGGGTGAGGCGTTGTCCACGCTGGTGGTCAACTCGATCCGCAAGACCGTCAAGGTCGCCGCGGTGAAGGCGCCGTTCTTCGGCGACCGGCGCAAGGCGTTCCTGGAGGATCTCGCCGTCTCCACGGGCGGTCAGGTCATCAACCCCGAGGTCGGGCTGAAGCTGTCCGAGGCCGGGCTCGACCTGCTCGGGCGGGCGCGACGGGTCGTCGTCACGAAGGACGCCACCACCCTCGTCGAGGGCGCCGGCGACGCCGACGCCGTCACGGCTCGGGTCGCACAGCTGCGTTCCGAGATCGAGTCCTCCGACTCCGACTGGGACCGCGAGAAGCTGCAGGAACGGCTGGCCAAGCTGTCCGGTGGGGTCGCCGTCGTCAAGGTCGGGGCGGCCACCGAGACCGCACTCAAGGAGCGCAAGCACCGCATCGAGGACGCGGTGTCGGCCACCCGGGCGGCGATCGAGGAAGGCATCGTGCCTGGCGGCGGTTCGGCGTTGCTGCACGCCGCCCTGGCGTTGTCCGATGGGCTGGGCTTGACCGGTGACGAGGCCACGGGCGTGGCGGTCGTGCGCAGCGCGCTCCGGGCGCCGTTGTACTGGATCGCTGCCAACGGCGGCATGGAGGCCGCGGTCGTGATCGGCAAGGTCCTCGAGCAGGAATGGGGCCACGGTTTCAATGCCGAGACCCAGACCTACGGGGACCTGATGGCCGACGGCGTCATCGACCCGGTCAAGGTCGCTCGCTCCGCGGTGGTCAACGCGGCGTCGATCGCGCGGATGGTGCTCACCACCGAGAGCGCGATCGTGGACAAGCCGGCGCGGGCCGAGCCGGCTGGTGATCACGGGCACGGCCACGGGCACTGACCGACCCCGTACTGAACGACGGCGGGCCGACCCTTCAGGGTCCGGCCCGCCGCCGTGGTTCACGAGGCCGGCCGTCTCAGGCGGGCTCTGCCGGGCAGGTGGGCTGCGCCGCGCGCAGCGTGCGGTCGTGGCCACGGATGATGTCGTCGCGCTCGGACTCCGAGAGTCCACCCCACACACCATAGGGCTCGTGCGCGGACAGAGCGTGCCGTCGACACTGCGCCAGCACCGGGCAGCGTTGGCAGACCTCTTTGGCCAGTGCCTCGCGGCTTGCTCGGGCCGGGCCGCGCTCGCCCTCGGGGTGGAAGAAGGAGGCGCTGTCCATGCCGCGGCACGCGCCCTGCATCTGCCAGTCCCAGATGTCCGCGACCGGGATCGGGAGTCTCCGCGTGTCCGCCACGTTCATCACCTCGCTCTGTTCGGAGAGCCAGCCTCATCGGCGCTCGATGCGTCTACCATAGAACCGCGTCAAAACTTGTTCAAGTGAGAGCGTGGCAAAGTTGCCGGGTGGGCGGGTGACCCGCACGATGGAGCGGTGCAGCCCGAACCGTCACCGCCGGCGTTGCCGGGTCGGCGCCCCTCCGTGCTGCCACCCGACCTCGGGAGGGACGCCGGCGAGCCGCAGCTGAGCGTGGCGGCGGTCGCCCGCAGGCTCGGCATCGCGCCCGCGACGCTCCGTACCTGGGACCGGCGCTACGGCATCGGCCCAACCGAGCACACCCCCGGTCGGCACCGGCGGTACTCCGCCGAGGACGTCGCCCGGCTCGAGCTGATGCAGCATGCCCTGATGCGTGGCGTGTCTCCGGCCGACGCGGCGCGGCACGCGCAGGCCGCCCGCCTGCCCGGCCCTGCCACCGATCCTCCCGCCCCCTTCCCGGCTGTCGCTGCGATTACCGGTGCGGTGTCGATGCGTGCTCGGCTGAGCTCCGGCACGGAGCAGGACATGGCCGACGAGGTGGGTGACCCCCTACTCGCGGGCATCGACGGCTACGGGGACATCGGTGTCCGGGTCCGGGTCGGTGGCCGTCTCCTGCGCCTGCCCGGTGCCGGGCGTCGCGCGCGGGGGCTCGGCCGCGCCGCGCTCGCCCTGGACGCCACCATGGTCGGCAAGCTGCTCGGTGAGGCGATCGCCGCCGTCGGTGTCGTAGCCACCTGGGACGACGTCGCCCGGCCCGTGCTGTCCGCCGTCGCCGACCGGTGGGCCTGCACCGGCGCCGGCGTCGAGATCGAGCATCTCGTCAGCGAGTGCGTGATCGCCGTGTTCGGCGCGCACGCCGCCGCCGCCCCGTCCACGGGGGACATTCGCCCGGTGTTGCTGGCCGCAATGCCCGACGAGCAGCACACATTGCCGATCGTCGTGCTCGCCGCATCCTTGGCCGACCGGGGCGTCGCGTGCCGCTCGCTCGGATCGAACCTCCCGGCCGACGCGCTGATCGCCGCCATCCGCCGCACCGCGCCCGCCGCCGTCGTGCTCTGGTCCCAGCTCCCGGCCTCCGCCGATGTCGAGGTACTGCGGTCGTTGCCGCGTACCCGGTCGCGCTTCCGCCTGTTCGTTGCCGGACCGGGCTGGGTGGACGTCGCGCTGCCGTCGCGCACCGGCCGGCTCGACTCGTTGGGGAAAGCCAGCGAGACGGTCAGCGCCGCGGTGCTGATCTGACCGCCTGGTAGCGATCGAACTTCACTGTCCGTATCACTCCGCGTGCAGGATGTCCGTCATCACCTGGTAGTGATGGCACTCGGCGACCCCTGTCGGCGCAGTGACACCCTGTGGTATGCGCCAGACGGGGGAGTCTGTGGGGTTTCTTGGCTGGCTGCGGTACGGTGGCTACTCCATTCGGAACCTCATCACCCACATGACGAGTGCCGCTCGGCGCACACTCCCGAATGGACGGCACACACCCACCCTGATCGTGTCAAGGTGAGCCTGTCCCCCGCCGATGCAAGGGGTGACACATCACCCGGCTGCAGGAAACTGCAGGAAGGAATCGTCGTGACGACGGTACTCATCTGCGACGATCGTCGTAGCGTCCGTGAAGGTCTGACTCGCGTGATGTCCGCGGTCTCGGGGGTGCACCGGATCGACTGCGTTGCGCACGGCGACGAGCTGCTGGCCCGGTTCTCCCGGCAGCCGGTCGACGTGGTCCTGGTCGGCACCCAGCGTGCGGTGCCCACCGGGGTCGAGGCTACGCGGCGGCTCGTCGCCGCCCACCCGCAGGCAAACGTCATCGTGTTCGGTGCCCCCGACGACGCGGGCAGCATCGCCGCGGCCATCGCCGGTGGAGCGCGTGGCTATCTGCGCTGGGACGCTTCGCGCCCGGAACTGGTGGCCGCGCTCGCGCACACCCTTGCGAGCACCGCGGTGCCCACGCCACGGGTACCGACCGACCCCGGCGTGCAGCTCACCGAGCGTGAGCTCCAGGTCTTGCGTGGCATGAGCCAAGGCAAGAGCAACGGTCAGATCGGGCGCGAACTCTACCTGTCCGAGGATACGGTCAAGACCCATGCTCGGCGTCTGTTCCGCAAGCTCGGCGTGCGGGACCGCGCTCAGGCTGTGGCGCACGGGTTCCGGCGGGGCCTCGTCTCCTGAGAGAGCTACCTTCCCGGCACGCGTCGACACGTCCCCTGACCGTCATCCCGTATACTGACCGATCCGTGGTTGCTGCACAGGGTCTGCACCGTCGGGCCGTCCCGGGCGTCTCCTTCTTGTGAGGAGACGCCCGGGACGGCCCGACGGTGGCTCCGCTACGGTGGTCCGCACTGAGGACCGGCTGAGCACGTTCCGTGGCCAGCCCCCTGAAACGGATGATGTCGAACATGTTCTGTAACGCCCGGACAGCCTGTGTGCGATGAGTGATACGACAGACGTTCCCGACGAGCTGGTGGCCCGCGCGATGGCGGGGGACACCGTAGCGGTCGGGCACGTGCTCGCCATCGTTCAGCCGCTGGTCGTGCGCTACTGCCGTGCGCGGCTCGGTTGGAAGGACCGATCGTCCGTCTCGGCGGACGACGTCGCGCAGGAGGTGTGTTTGGCTGTGCTCACGGCGTTGCCCAGGTACCGTGCACAGGGTCGCCCGTTTCGGGCGTTCGTCTACGGCATCGCGTCACACAAGGTGATCGATGCGCATCGTACCGCTGGCCGCAACCGGTCCGAGCCGGTCGCGGACGTCCCGGACTCGGTGGAGGCTTCTGGCGGCCCCGAACAACACGTGCTCGGTGTCGAGCGATCCAGCGAGATGGGACGGCTGCTGGAACAGCTACCGGACACCCAACGAGAGATATTGGTGCTACGCGTGGTAGTCGGACTGTCAGCCGAAGAGACGGCCGAAGCGGTCGGCTCCACGCCTGGAGCGGTCCGCGTGGCTCAACACCGGGCGTTGGCCCGGCTTCGCAAGTCGATGACCGAGGAGGAGGTGCTCTGAAGTGCGTGATGACCGGCCAGACCCCGACGACGACACCTTCGGTGACGAGTACCCACCCCGGCGTGCTCGCTCGGAGGGGAACGGTACCAACGGTGCCCGTCCTGACGGCATGCGCACCCGAGCAATCCCCCTCGACGAGTACCGCTCGGTCCACCAGCACGTCGGCGGCACCCAGCGCAGCGACGACACCGAACCGGTAGACCTCGTCGCGGTGCAGGCCGACGACGAGCTGATCAACGCTCTGGCGAAGGGCATGTCCGTGTCCGCGCCGGGCACGGGCGGTTATGACGCCGACGACCGCGTTGCCGCTGTCCTGGCCGCGTGGAAGGCTGAGGTGGACGCCGAGGCGATCCCTGAACTCGTCGACGTCGATACCGCCGCGTCCACGATCGCGGCCGCTCAAGCGCCTCCCCGGCGTCGCTGGCATCTGGCCCCCGTCGCGGCGGCCGCCGCGTTCGTCGTGTTGTCCGTCGGCGGGCTGTCCGTCGGCTCCTACTCCGCAGATCCCGGCGACGCGCTCTGGGGTGTGTCGAAGGTGCTCTACAGCGAGCGTGCCGAGTCCGTGGAGGCAGCCGCTCGGGTGCAGATGTACATCGCCAAGGCGGAGCAGGCCCTCCGCGCCGGGGATAAGGCCGCCGCCATGGAGGAGCTCGCGAAGGCCGAGCCCGATCTCACGGTCGTGCGCCCCGAGGAGGGGAAGAAAGAACTGTCCGAGGTGCAGGACTCCCTCGTCGCCCAAGCAGAAGAGGCGCCGCCGCAGCCACCGGGCACGCAGACAGACCCCGGCGCTTCGTCGGCGGAAGGCCCGGGCCAGTCTGCTGCGCCTGGATCCGCTGCCAACCGACAGCCACCGCAGCCGCAACCAGCGAACCCGGCGGCGCCGTCGAGCCCGGTAGAGGGGCGTTCGCCCGCGGGCCGGGACAACCCCACCCCGCCTGGTCCGACACCTGCCCCTACCGACACTTCCCCGACGAGCACGGAACCCACTCCTCCCGAACCCACTACGGAGCCCTCGCCGTCCCCCGCCGGTGGCGGTGAGGGCATCGTGGACCCGCCTTCTGGAGAGCCGAGTCCGTCTGCCACGGCGGAGGGCCGGCCCGACGCCACTACCACTCCTGCTTGAGGCACGAGTCAGGCGCCCAACACGAGTGCTGACGCCCAAGGCGCGCCAGGCAGCACGGCACTCACCGCAACCAGCCCCGCGGCGGCCACCAGCGCCATCTAGGAGGCCGATGAAAAACCCCGGATTCTGGACTGGCCCGGCTGAATAGCCGCAGGTCAGCGACTTGCATCGGTCCGTCAGATCGACTTTTTCAGCACCCTCCTAGCCGTCGCGGTTCATCGGGTCACGGGTCGTCGGACAGCACCGCGTCGGCGTACCCACGGCAGTACTCCCAGGTGACGTAGCTCGCCGGGTCGGGATCGAAGGCAGGCTCGTGCGGGCGCATCTGGCCCTCCTCGAGCAGCTGCTGCAGGCTGGCCCGCAGCAGGTTCCACTCGTGGAAGTGCTGCTCGCCGCAGTCGCCGCAGTCGACCACGATCCCGTGTACGCCGCGAGCCTCCAGCATCGCCTGGTACACGGCGAGGTCGGCGAGGTCGGCTATCACCTCGTCGCGCTCGGCGTCGCTCAGCGCATCCTGATCGTCGACCGCCGGGCCGTCCAGGGACAGCGCGGGGTCGTGCGGATCACCGGCGAACGGGTCCGGCGGCAGCGCATCTGGTGACACCTCGTTGACGATACTCTGGCGAGTGGGTGAGCATCGGAGCGCCTCGCCCGCCCGCGCGCCGCGTCCTGCCGCCGTGGATACGATGGCGAGAACGCGGGTCCCACGGTCAGAGGTCATGAGGATGGGCAGTGCAGTGATGGGATGGTAGCGATGACGAGCGAGACCGCCGGACTGCCGCCGAAGTTCGCGATGCTGGGCCTGACGTTCGACGACGTGTTGCTGCTCCCTGCCGAGTCCGACGTGGTGCCCAGCGCCGTCGACACGAGCACGCAGGTGACTCGCCGGGTACGGCTGCGGGTGCCGCTGGTGTCCTCGCCGATGGACACGGTCACCGAGGCGCGGATGGCGATCGCCATGGCTCGCGCCGGCGGGCTGGGGGCGTTGCACCGCAACCTGTCGCCCGAAGCGCAGGCCGCCCAGGCCGAGGTCGTCAAGCGGTCCGAGGCCGGGATGGTCACCGACCCCGTCACCTGTACCCCGGATGCCACCCTCGCCGACGTCGACGGGTTGTGCGCGAAGTTCCGCATCTCCGGGGTCCCGGTCACCGATGCGGGCGGGCACCTGGTCGGGATCATCACCAACCGGGACATGCGATTCGAGATGGACCACTCGCGGCCGGTCCACGAGGTGATGACAGCAGCGCCGCTGATCACCGCCCGCGTCGGCGTCACCGCCGAGGCCGCCCTGGGCCTGCTGCGCCGGCACAAGCTGGAGAAGCTGCCGATCATCGACGGTGACGGCATCCTCCGGGGGCTCATCACGATCAAGGACTTCAACAAGACCGAGAAGTACCCGCTCGCCACGAAGGATCCGGACGGTCGGCTCGTCGTCGCGGCGGCTGTGGGAGTCGGGGAGGACGCCTACGCGCGCGCGATCCACCTCGTCGACGCCGGTGTGGACGTGCTGATGGTGGACACCGCGCACGGGCACTCGCGCCGCGTGCTGGAGACCGTCGCCAAGCTCCGCGCCGAGGTCGGGCACGCCGTCGACATCGTCGGCGGCAACGTCGCCACCCGGGCGGGCGCCGCTGCTCTCGTCGAGGCCGGTGCGGACGCGGTCAAGGTGGGTGTGGGGCCGGGGTCGATCTGCACCAGCCGCGTGGTCGCCGGCGTCGGTGCGCCGCAGATCACCGCGATCTATGAGGCGGCGCAGGCGTGCGCCGCGGCGGGCGTGCCGGTGATCGGCGACGGCGGTATCCAGTACTCCGGTGACATCTCCAAGGCCATCGCCGCCGGCGCGTCCACGGTGATGCTGGGCAGCCTGCTCGCCGGCACCGAGGAGTCGCCGGGCGCGCTGATCCTGGTGGGCGGCAAGCAGTTCAAGACCTACCGCGGCATGGGCTCGCTGGGAGCGATGCAGACGCGCGCCGACGCGAAGAGCTACTCCAAGGATCGCTACGGCCTCGACGACGTGCTCAGCGAGGACAAGCTCGTCCCCGAGGGCATCGAGGGCCGCATCCCGTTCCGCGGTCCGCTGGCGCAGGTCGTGCACCAGCTCGTGGGCGGGCTGTGCTCCGGGATGGGCTACGCGGGCGCGCCGACCATCGAGCGGCTCCAGCAGGCACAGCTCGTGCGGATCACCGCGGCGGGGCTCAAGGAGAGCCACCCGCACGACATCACGATGACCGTCGAGGCGCCCAACTACTCCGCGCGGTAGCGCATCTCTAGGCTGGCTACCCGTGCGTGACCTTGTCGAGATCGGAATGGGCCGGGAGGCCCGTCGCAGCTACCACCTGGCACAGGTCGAGATCGTGCCGTCGCGGCGGACGCGGAGCTCGCAGGCGGTCTCCACCGCCTGGCAGCTCGATGCGTACCCGTTCGGGATCCCGCTGGTGACCCACCCGACCGACGCCGTCGTGTCACCGGCGAGCGCGGTCCGGATCGGGCGCCTGGGCGGGCTCGCCGTGCTCAACGCCGAGGGCCTGTGGGCGCGTCACGCCGACGCCGACGGTGCGCTGGAACGGGTGCTCGCCGCGGCCGAGGACGAGGACCCGACGGCCGCGATGCGGCTGCTGCAGGAGCTGCATGCCGCCCCCGTCGAGTCGGCGTTGCTGGCCGCGGCGCTCAAGACCGTCGGCGAGGCCGGGGTCACCGTCGCCGCCAGAGTCAGTCCGCAGCGCGCCCGCGAGCTGACCCCCGACCTGCTCGCCGCCGGCGTCGAGATCCTCGTCGTGCAGGGCACGATCATCTCCGCCGAGCATGTCTCCGACGGGGAGCCGCTGAACCTCTCCGAGTTCATCGCCTCCCTCGACGTGCCGGTGGTGGCCGGCGGGGTGGGCGACTACCGCACCGCCATGCACCTCATGCGCACCGGTGCGGCCGGAGTGATCGTCGGGTACGGGGAGTCGTCGTCCACGACCACCGACGACGTGCTGGGCATCGGCGTGCCGATGGCCACCGCGATCGTCGACGCCGCCGCCGCGCGCCGCGACTACCTCGACGAAACCGGCGGCCGCTACGTCCACGTCATCGCCGACGGCGGGATGGCCGGGTCCGGCGACGTGGCCAAGGCCATCGCCTGCGGGGCCGACGCGGTGATGCTGGGCGAGCAGCTGGCCACGGCGTCCGAGTCGCCGGGGCGGGGCCGGTACTGGACCTCCGCCGCCGCCCACCCGTCGCTGCCGCGCTCGGCGGTGACGGGGCTCGCCCCTGGCGAGCTCGACCTGGAGCAGGTCCTGTTCGGCCCCGCAGCCACCCCGTCCGGAACCGTGAACCTCTTCGGCGCCCTCCGCCGCGCCATGGCGAAGACGGGCTACAGCGACCTCAAAGAGTTCCAACGCGTCGGCCTCACCGTCCGCGGCTGAAGATCGCCACGACATGTACGTGAGCGCCCTCCGCAGGGCGCTGCCGTACATCTGGAACCGATCATCGCGTGAGTAGGGTGATCTTCTCGCGTACCTTGGCTGCTGCTGATGATGGATGGAACAGCACTTCGGCGGCGCGGAAGCGCAGGATCTCCCATCCGGCCTTGCTGAGGTACGCCTGTCGGGCGAGGTCGCGCATGGCGCGCTCCTGGGTGAGGTGGTCGCGGCCGTCGTACTCCACTCCGAGGCAGATGTCGAGGTAGGCCATGTCGAGGCAGTACGGCCCGACGGGGTACTGCAGCACTGGGGCCACCAGGCCGGCGGCGTGGATCGCCAGTCGGACGCGGGTCTCCATCGGCGACTCGGCCAGCGGGTTTGAGAGGCGGACGACCTCGGGTAGCTGCGCGCTGCCGCGCGCACCGTGGTGCCGGTACCCGAATCCGATCACCTCCGCGGGTGCGAACCCGAAGGCGTGAGTGAGAGCATCGACCGCGATGACGGCCTCCGTGAGGGGTTGTCGTCGCGCGAGGTCGAACGCGGTGCGGATCGGCGTCGTGACGCCGATCCCGTCGACCTCGGTGATCTCGTCGGGTGGCAACCTCTCGTGCGAGATCTGGAGGCCGGGTTGGGCGCGCTGCCGAACGCGTGTCACGACCTCGGCCGGTGCGTCTCTCGCGGCGCATGAGGCGCCGAGGATCTCGGCGGCCGACCAGCCGCCGAGCACGCCCCGCCCGGCGACGAGCACGTGAGCGGCGCGAGATCGCAGCGCGAGATCGACCTCGACCTCCGCCGCGACGTAGACGTCGCGCAGGAGCCGGCGGAAGCGCGGTCCGCGCAGCTCCTTGGCGGTCACGATGCCCGCATGGATCGCAGCGGACCCCCGAAAAGGTTCACCGAACACGGCAACTCGGACGACCCCAACGCCCCCCGGGTTCCTTCTGTCGCAAGATCGCCGCCAGATGCACGCTGGGGCCCTGACAGGGGCGTTGGCGTACATCTCGCGGGGATCATCGTCCGACTACGCTGGGGGCGTGCAGCCGCCTACCGTTCTTGTTGTCGATTATGGGGCGCAGTATGCCCAGCTGATCGCGCGTCGGGTGCGGGAGGCGCTGGTGTACTCCGAGGTCGTGCCGGCCGGTACTGCGGTGGCCGACCTCGTCGCCCGCAAGCCCGCCGCGCTGATCCTCTCCGGCGGTCCGGCCAGCGTCTACGCCGACGGGGCGCCGTGGGTGGACCCGGAGCTGTTCACCTCCGGCATCCCGGTGCTCGGGCTCTGCTACGGCTTCCAGGCGATGGCGCTCGCGCTCGGCGGCGAGGTCGCCCCGGACGGCACGCGCGAGTACGGCCGCACCGAGCTCACCGTCTGCGACTCGCCGGGCGCGCTGCATGACGGGCTGCCGGTGCGGCACCCGGTGTGGATGAGCCACGGCGACTCGGTGCTACGCGCTCCCGCGGGCTTCACGGTGACCGCGGCGTCCGAGCGCGCCGCGGTGGCGGCGTTCGAGGACACCGAACGGCGGCTGGCCGGCGTGCAGTACCACCCCGAGGTCAGGCACTCCCCGCACGGGCAGGAGGTGCTGCGCCGGTTCCTGTACGAGGTCGCCGCCATCACGCCGGGCTGGACCACGTCCTCGATCATCGACGACACCGTGGAGGCCGTGCGCGTGCAGGTCGGTGCCGGCCGGGCGATCTGCGGGCTGTCCGGCGGGGTCGACTCCGCGGTGGCCGCAGCACTCGTCAACCGCGCCATCGGTGACCGGCTGACCTGCGTGTTCGTCGATCACGGGCTGCTGCGTCGCGGCGAGCGGGAGCAGGTGGAGCACGACTTCGTCGCCGCTACCGGCGCGCGGCTGCACACCGTCGACGCCCGCGAGCGGTTCCGCACCGCACTCGCCGGGGTGACCGACCCCGAGCAGAAGCGCACGATCATCGGCCGCGAGTTCATCCGGGTCTTCGAGGCGGCCACCGCCGAGGTGGCACGCGACGAGCACGTCGGATTCCTGGTGCAGGGCACGCTCTACCCGGACGTCGTGGAGTCCGGCGGAGGCTCCGGGGCGGCGACGATCAAGAGCCATCACAACGTCGGCGGGCTGCCCGACGACATCGAGTTCGCCCTCGTCGAGCCGCTGCGGGCGCTGTTCAAGGACGAGGTCCGCCGCGTCGGTGCCGAGCTCGGACTGCCCGAGACGATCGTGGGGCGCCAGCCGTTCCCGGGTCCGGGGCTCGGTATCCGGATCATCGGGGAGGTCACGTACGACCGGTTGGAGACGCTGCGCGCCGCCGACGCGATCGTCCGTGAGGAGCTCACCACCGCGGGGCTCGACCGCTCGATCTGGCAGTGCCCGGTGGTGCTGCTCGCCGAGGTCCGCAGCGTCGGTGTCCAGGGGGACGGCCGCACCTACGGCCATCCCGTCGTGCTCCGGCCGGTCTCCAGCGAGGACGCCATGACCGCGGACTGGACGCGCCTGCCCTACGACGTGCTGGAGCGGATCTCCACCCGGATCACCAACGAGGTGGCCGAGGTCAACCGCGTCGTCCTCGACGTGACCAGCAAACCCCCGGGCACGATCGAGTGGGAGTGAGAGCGGCTCCGCCGCCCTGTGCGCGGAAATCGTCGCCAGGGCGACGATTTCCGCGCACAGGGCTATCGCCGCCTCCGCAGGCTGTCTACGAGGAGCAGCATCCCGAGCAGGGCGGCGCCGGCGGCGAGCAGCCAGCGCGGGTCGAAGCCGGGCAGCGTCGGCAGCTCGCCGACGAAGGCGGAGGTCGCCATGCCCAGGGTGAGCAGGCCGACCAGCAGCGTCACCAGGTCGGGGGCGTGTCGGCGGACTGCCGTACCGGTGTTCTCATCCCGCTCAGCCACGATGCACCTCCACGTTGCCCGTGCCCGCCTCGATGTCGAGGACGAGCAGTCGTCCCGACCGGACGCCGTCGGCGCCCAGGTCGTCGATCACCCTGATCTCGGAGTTCGGCCCGGACTGCACCTGGTCGTCGTAGGCCGCCTGGCCGAATCCGACCGCTGTGGTCAGGGTCAGGTCGGCGTCTCGCGGCACCGTCACCTGCACGTCTCCGGCGCCGACCGCGACCGAGGTCCGCACCGGCGCGGCGTCCCCACTCCCCGGCACCGACAGGTCGAGGTTGCGCAGGTCGAGCTCGATCGCACCCGCGGTGCGCTGGTAGCTGGGGGCCAGCGCCGCCACCGTCGTGGGGGCCACCCGCACCTCCCCGAACCCGCCGCCCTGCCAGCTCTCCAGCGGTGCGGCCACGACGGCCCAGGTCAGCGCGCTGAGCATCAGGGCGATCGGGATCAGGCCACGACCGGACCGGACGAACGCGCTGACGACGAGGCCCGTGCCGACCACCGCGAGCACCACCCCGAGCAACAGCGGCAGGTTCGCCAGCGACAGCGCGCCGGCCAGCAGCAGGACGACGGTCGTGACGGCGCCGGCGAGCAGGGCGAGACCCAGCGTCACCGGTGTGACCGGCAGCCGGCGCCGCGGTGGCTGCGCAGGTGGCGTAGGCGCGGGTTCGGGCAGGTCCCAGGCGAAGGGTGCCGCCCCCAGCGGGTCCCACGCCGGGGGTCCGGCGGGCTCCTCGCTGGCCGGTTCCTTGGTCAGTGACGGGCCGGTCGGAGTCGCGCTCGTCGCCTGCTCCGCGGGTGTCTCGACGGCCCGGGATCCACGGTCGCCACGGCTGCGGTGCAGCAGGAACAGCAGCGCGGTGGCGACGAGTGCCGGCAGGATGAGGTTCCGGTCGCCGCTGATCACCGACCAGAAGGTCCCCGCGGTGGCGATCGCCAGCCCGACGAGGACGGCGATCCCCGTCGCCGACCGCCGCCGCACCGGTGCGGCGGGGTCGGCGGGTTCCTCGGGCAGCAGCATCCAGCCGGCGATGTAGAGCGCCGCCCCGACGCCGGTGAACGCCGCCACCACGAAACCGATCCGCACGAGCACGGGATCGACGTCGTAGCGACGGGCGATCGCCACCGCGACGCCGGCCACCTGCCGGTCCTCGTGCGGCCGCGTCGGCCGCGTCTCCCACATCTCGCGCAGCGTGTCCTGCACGTCGGTTCTGTACATGGTGCCCACCTCCATGCCGCATAGCCTGCCCGGTGGCGGGCCTGCGGGAATGGGGGATGGCCCGGAGCCGCCCCGGAGGTTTCCCCGATGTCGGCCCTTCCCCCGCGTGTGACCATGGTGGGGTGACAACCATGCCGGTGGCGCGCACCGCGCCCGCCACACCACCGCTTGCGCGCAGGCGCAGTGGCCGGTTCGTCGCCGGTGTCGCCGGCGGCGTCGCCGACCACCTCGGGGTGAACGTGCTGTGGGTGCGCACGGCGTTCGTGGTGCTGGCCGCGATCAACTGGGCCGGCGTGCTGGCCTACGGGCTGCTGTGGATCTTCGTGCGGCAGGAGAAGGTCGACGTCGTCAGGGCACCGGGACGCGCTGAGCGCCAGCAGGCGCTCGGGCTTGCCGCACTGGGCATCGGGGCGGGGCTGGCCGCGGCGGCGCTGGGCAACTCGGTCATCGGGCCGCTCGGGGTGGCGGCCGTCGGCGCCGCGGTGGTGTGGCGCGAGGCCGACGAGTCGCAGCGACGCCGCTGGACGTCGAGCGCGCGTTCCGGCGTCACCGGTGCAGCCGCCGGCGGGCGCTCCACAGTACTGCGGGTGCTGGCCGGTGCCGTGTTCGTCGCTGTCGGGATCGGCGTGTTCCTGATCGCCAACCTCCAGCTGGGACAGGTGCAGTTCGCCTTGCTGGCCGTGCTGGCCACGCTGCTGGGCGTCGCGGTGCTCACCGTGCCCTGGTGGGTGCGGCTGATGCGCGATCTCGGTGAGGAGCGCCGTGAGCGCATCGTCGAGGCCGAGCGGGCGGAGATCGCCGCGCATCTGCACGACTCGGTGCTGCAGACCCTCGCGCTCATTCAGCGCCAGCCCGACCAGCCGCGCGAGGTGCTGCGGCTCGCCCGTGGCCAGGAGCGCGAGCTGCGTCACTGGCTCTACGGGCCTACCGGCTACGGCCGCTCCGGGTCGGCGTCCGGTGCGCCCGCCCTCGACGCCGGGCTGGCCGATGCGATCACCGCAGCCGCCGCCGAGGTGGAGGACACCTACTCCCTCGACGTCCGGCCCGTCGTGGTCGGGGACCGGCCGCTCGACGACGGCCTGCGTGCGCTGGTGCTCGCCGCCCGCGAGGCCATGGTCAACGCGGCCAAGCACGCGCAGGTGGGGGAGATCAGCGTCTACGTCGAGGTGGAACCCGGCGAGGTGCACGTGTTCGTACGCGACCGCGGTGTCGGGTTCGACCCCGACGCGGTGCCCGAGGATCGGCACGGTCTGGTCGACTCGGTGCAGGGCAGGGTGACCCGGCACGGCGGCGCGGTGCGGCTGCGCAGCACCCCGGGGACGGGTACCGAGGTGCACCTGTCGATGCCGGTCGACGCTCCGGCGGCCGAGCCGCTCGGGCCGGAGTCCCGGACCCAGAAGGAGGCGACGAGATGACCGTGCCCGCCGACGCGGAGCCGATCCGGGTCTTCCTGGTCGATGACCACGGCCTGTTCCGCTCCGGCGTGCGCGCCGAGCTGGACCGCGCCGTCCCCGACGTCACGGTGGTCGGCGAGGCCGGCTCCGTCGGTGAGGCGGTGGCCGCGATCCGACACCTGCGCCCGGACGTGGTGCTGCTCGACGTGCACATGCCCGACGGGGGCGGCGCCGAGGTGCTGCGCCAGCTGCGCCCGGAGCTGCCCGAGGTGGTGTTCCTGGCACTGAGCGTCTCCGACGCCGCCGAGGACGTCATCTCCGTGATCCGGGCGGGTGCGCGCGGCTACGTCACCAAGACGATCTCCGGTCGCGAGCTGGCCGACGCCGTGCGCCGGGTGCGGGCCGGGGACGCGGTGTTCTCACCGCGGCTGGCCGGGTTCGTGCTCGACGTGTTCTCCGACCGGCCCGGCGCGGCCCCGCCCGGCGACCCGGAGCTGGACCTGCTCACCCGCCGCGAGCGCGACGTGCTGCGCCTGCTGGCGCGTGGCTACGCGTACAAGGAGATCGCCGGCGAGCTGTTCATCTCGGTGAAGACGGTCGAGACGCACGTGTCCAGCGTGCTGCGCAAGACCCAGCTGTCCAACCGCTACGAGCTGTCCCGGTGGGCGTCGGACCGCAGGCTCGTGTAGCCGCCGGTCAGGGGCTGCGGAACTGGGTGCGCGTGGCGTCGAGCGCCTGCTTGGCCGCGAGCCCGGCGCCGCCGCCGAGCAGCAGGCCCAGGATGTCGGGCACGACGCCACCCGTGGTGAGCAGCAACCCGAGGGCGGCCACGGCGGTGGTGCCCCCGGCGATCTTCCACCGGCCGCTGACGTAGTCGGCGGTCGAGCCCCCCGCGGCCCCGCGCTGCTTGGCCGCGTTGTTGAGCATGGCCAGGTAGCCGACGTGGCCCAGCGCGACGAGCAGGCCCACGAGGGCGACCACCGCTGCGACGATCCCGAACACCGTGTCCATGCCACCAGAGTGCCATGCCTCGCGGTCGCGGGTCAGCTGCCGAGGCGACCGCGTCCCAGCCGCAGCAGCAGCATGCCCAGCTCGCGCCCCTCGGCGCCGAGCTCGCGGAACCGCGCGAGCACGGCCATCTCGCGGTTGTAGACGATGCGCGGACCGCCCGCTGCCATCCGGGCCACGCCGATCCGGCGTGAGATCTCGCTGCGCCGTTTGACCAGCCGCAGGATGTCGGCGTCGAGCTGGTCGATCTCCACGCGCAGTGCGTCGATCTCCTCGGCGGAGGGGACGCCGTTGGCTTCTGGGCAGTTGTCGTCGGTCGTCACGGTCACGGTCTCCTCCTGGTGCCCGGCCCCGGCCCGTGACGTGCGGACGCCCCGGGTCGGTGAGGACTCCGGGGCGTCGTTGGGGCTTGGTCAGTGAGCCACCGGCACCGGCGTCCGGTGCTCGTAAAATCGCGCGGTGGTCAGTGACACCGCAGCAGTGTGCCACACCGGGAGGCCGTCAGGGGAGCGCCGGTAGGCTGTGTCCCGCGATGAGTGCGTTGTTCGAGCTACCCCGTCCCGGTACGGCCACCCAGGACCCCACCCGGTCTCCCACCTCCGGCGGCGCTGCGCTGCTGGAGATGCTCAATCCACGCCAGCGCGAGGCCGTCACCCACGCCGGATCGCCGCTGCTGATCGTCGCGGGGGCGGGTTCGGGCAAGACGCGCGTGCTCACCCACCGCATCGCGTGGCTGCTCGCCGAGCGCGGCGTGCATCCCGGCGAGATCATGTCGATCACCTTCACCAACAAGGCCGCGGCCGAGATGAAGCAGCGGGTCGACGCGCTGGTGGGCCGCCGGTCGGCGGCGATGTGGGTGTCCACGTTCCACGCGATGTGCGTGCGGGTCCTGCGCCGGGAGGCCCGCCATCTCGGGGTGCGCTCGGCGTTCTCGGTCTACGACGCCGACGACACCCGCCGGCTCATCGGGTTGGTGGCCCGCGACCTGGAGCTGGATCCCAAGAAGTTCGCCGCCCGCGGCCTGGCGGCGCGGATCTCCAACCTCAAGAACGAGCTGCTCGCCCCGGACGACGCCACCGAGCGCGTCGCCGGCGACTACGACCGCGCGGTCGCCGAGGTCTACACCGTCTACCAGGCCCGGCTGCGCACGGCCAACGCCTTCGACTTCGATGACCTGATAATGGAGACGGTCGCACTGCTGCAGCGGTTGCCGGCCGTCGCCGAGTACTACCGGCGCCGGTTCCGGCACGTGCTCGTCGACGAGTACCAGGACACCAACCATGCCCAGTACGTGCTGGTCCGCGAGCTGGTGGCACCCGCGGTGCCCGACGCGGAGCCCGGCGAGCTGTGCGTCGTCGGCGACTCCGACCAGTCGATCTACGCCTTCCGCGGCGCCAGCATCCGCAACATCATCGACTTCGAGCAGGACTTCACAGGCGCCCGCACGATCTTGCTGGAGCAGAACTACCGTTCCACGCAGACGATCCTGTCGGTGGCCAACGCGGTGATCGCGGGCAACCCGAACCGGCGCGACAAGCGGCTGTGGTCCGATGCCGGCGACGGCGAGAAGGTGGTCGGCTACGTCGCCGACAACGAGCACGACGAGGCCGCGTTCGTCGCCGGGGAGACCGACCGGCTGGTCGACGCGGGCGAGGTGCGCAACTCCGACGTCGCCGTCTTCTACCGGACCAACGCCCAGTCCCGGGTGTTCGAGGAGGTGTTCCTCCGGGTCGGGCTGCCCTACAAGGTGGTCGGCGGCGTGCGGTTCTACGAGCGTCGCGAGGTCCGCGACGCGCTGGCCTACCTGCGGGTGCTGTCCAACCCCGAGGACACGGTGAGCCTGCGGCGCATCCTGAACGTACCCAAGCGCGGCATCGGCGAGCGGGCCGAGGAGCTGGTGGCCACCTACGCCGACCGTGAGCGCCTCTCCTTCACCGCGGCGCTGCGGATCGCGGCCGAGGCGCCCGATCGGATCCCCGGGCTGGCCACCCGCTCGCAGCGCTGCCTCGCCGCGTTCGTCCGCCTCCTCGACGACCTCGGCGAGCTGGTCGAGCGCGGCGAGGGGACCGCCGAGATCCTGGAGGCGATCTACGCGCGGACCGGTTACGCGGCCGAGCTGGAGGCCAGCGAGGACATTCAGGACGGGTCGCGGCGGGAGAACCTCGCCGAGCTCGTCACCGTGGCGCGGGAGTTCGCGGGCGACGCGGCCGTGGCCGACGTCGACGGCTCGGACGTCGAGGTGGGCGCCCCGGCCCCGGGGTCGCTGGCGGCGTTCCTGGAGCGGGTCGCGCTGGTGGCCGACGCCGACTCGATCCCGGACAACGACGAGGGCATGATCACGTTGATGACCCTGCACACCGCGAAGGGGCTGGAGTTCCCGGTCGTGTTCCTCACCGGCTGGGAGGACGGCGTGTTCCCGCACCTGCGTGCGCTGGGTGACTCCGACGAGCTCGCCGAGGAACGGCGGCTGGCCTACGTCGGTATCACGCGTGCGCAGCAGCGGCTGTACCTGTCGCGGGCGCTGATCCGCTCGTCGTTCGGGCAGCCCAACGCCAACCCGGCGTCACGGTTCCTCGCCGAGGTCCCCGACGAGCTCCTCGACTGGCGGCGTTGCGAACCCGAGCGTTCGGCTCCGGTGGGACGGTTCGGGTTCGGTCAGCGCGCCACCGCCACCGCCACCGACCGGGGCGACTGGCGGGTGCCGCAGAGCTCGCTCACCCCCACGATCAGCCTCGACGTCGGCGACCGGGTCAACCACGACAAGTACGGCCTCGGCACGGTGATCGCCTCCGACGGCGCCGGGACGCGGGCCACGGTCACCATCGACTTCGGGAGTGCGGGCACGGTGCGGCTCATGCTCATCGGCGGGGTGCCGCTGCAGAAGCTGTAGCCCGGAACCGCGGGTACTCGGATTCCGTCGAAGGCCGTGTGAGACTGAGCCGAGGAGGTCCGCCATGTCTGTCGAGGCGTTGTACGAAGCCGTGTTCGCTCATCCCGGTCCGTGGACGCAGGACGAGTACCTCGCCCTGCCCGAGACACCGGCCCGCATCGAGCTCGTCGACGGCGTGCTCGTCGTGAGCCCGTTGTCGACGGTGCCGCACCACCGGCTCGTCCGGGAGCTGACCGTCCTGTTCTGCGACACTTGCCCGGACGGTTGCTGGGAGGGTCTACCTGGCGTGAACGTCCGGCTCTGGCGCGACCACTTCCGAATCCCGGACGTGGTGGTGGCCCGTGCCGGGCTCGACGTCTTGTTCGTGTCCGCCGCTGACGTCCTCCTGCTGGCCGAGGTCACCTCACCCGGCAACTTCCGGCAGGACCGCATCGTCAAGCACGGCGACTACGCCGCGGCGGGGATCCCCTTCTACCTGCGCGTCGACCTCGACCGCGGCATCGACGAGCTCACGGCCGCTGCCTACGAGCTGGTGGACGGCGCATACCGGGAGTACGCGCAGGCTGTTGACGGCGTGGTACGCCTGGACCGCCCGTGGCCACTGGAGGCCGACCTGCGCGCGCTGGCCCGCGGAGCTACGGATTGATCCCGTGCTTGCGCAGCCACGGGGTTGGGTTGATCTTCGTGCCGTCGGCGTCCCAGATCTCCAGGTGCAGGTGTGGCCCGGTCGAGTAGCCGCGGTTGCCGACCTCGGCGATCTCCTCGCCCGCCCGCACCCGCTGACCGGACTTGACGAACATCCGGTTCACGTGCCCGTAGACGCTCTTCGCGCCGTCGGTGTGCCGCAGTACCACCCACAGCCCGAATCCGGTGGCCGTGCCGGCCTTCTCGACCACGGCGTCGGTGAGGGCGTAGATGGGGGTGCCGATGGGGGCTGCGATGTCGATGCCGTTGTGGGACGTACCCCAGCGTGCGCCGAACCCCGACGTGAGCCGTCCGAGTGCGGGGCGGACGAACGCCGTGTCGCCGAGCAGGTGGGCCTCGGAGGCTCCCTCGGCGAGGGCGGCGTCGATGATCGATGTCTGGCGGGCCAGCTCCTGGCCGATGTCCACGGCTTTCGCCAGGTTCTGCACGTCGACCTCGGAGGCGGGGTCCAGCTGGTTCGAAGCCAGCGGGTCGGCCAACAGCTGGTCGCCGCCGATCGCGTTGACGGCGAAGGTGGTCGTGGTGTCGGGGTCGGTGGCGGTGACCTCGGCGACGGGGGCCAGCGCGCCCACCACCTTCGGCCCAGCGTCCTGCGCCACGAGTGGGGAGACCAGCGTCTGACCGGCCGCGACGACGGCGCCCGCGGCGACGGCGGCGACGGTGGCCCGGCCGCACACGGACGCGGCGGGTGGCGCCGGGAGGCGGTGCAGACCCAGGATCGTGACGCCGTGCAGCGGCGTCGTGCGATCGGGGGCGTTCGCCTGGGCGCCGCATGGGGAGCGGTGGCGCGCCACGACCTGCCCTTCTCGACGTGGAGCCGATGGTGTCGGTACCGCTCGCGACGGCGCGGGTGGGGTCCCGCAGGGCGTTCGGGGTGCGCCTTGGTGCCGTCGTGACCGGCCTGTGACACGGACCGGAGGAACCTAGCGGGGATCACGAGCCGAGGGCAAATCTGCCCGGGGCGTCCCGGAGCCCGGTAACGGCGATCAGGACGCTGACGACGAACCGCTCAGGAGCCGTGCCGGTCGCGCGCCAGGTGCCGTTCACCACGGTGAAGTGGGTGGTACCTGCGGCTCGATCGCGCGGGTGCTCGACGCGTCCCGGTGGGCCGGCGCACGGCGGCTGGCGGTGAACTGTGACCGACGTCACGTATCTGGCTGTCCGATCCGGAGTCCGGGTGCGTCCGGGTGATCGCGGTCACCGGGGCAGGTCAGGGCGGGTGCGGCGGGCGTCGCTAGGGTCGGCGGCGAGCAGCTGGCCGGGCGGCACAGCGACGGGGCAGGGGAGAGTCGAGTGGACCTCTACGAGTATCAGGCGAAGGATCTCTTCGCCGCGCACGGAGTGCCGGTGCTGCCGGGCGCGACGGTGGAGACCGCGGCCGACGCAGCCGCAGCCGCAGCCGAGCTCGGCACCGCGGTGGTGGTGAAGGCCCAGGTCAAGACCGGGGGCCGGGGGAAGGCCGGAGGGGTGAAGCTGGCCACCACCCCGGACGAGGCGGCCGCGAAGGCCGCGGCCATCCTCGGTCTGGACATCAAAGGGCACACCGTGCATCGCGTGCTGGTCACCGAGGCCAGCGACATCGTCGAGGAGTACTACGTCTCCTTCCTGCTCGACCGCTCGAACCGCACGTTCCTCGCGATGGCCTCGGCCCAGGGTGGCGTGGAGATCGAGCAGCTGGCCGTCGAACGTCCCGAGGCGCTGGCCCGCGTCGCGATCGACCCGATCGCCGGGGTGGACCGGGCCAAGGCCGCCGACATCGTCACCCGGGCCGGCTTCCCCGCCGCGGTGGCCGACCAGGTCGCCGACGTCCTCGTCTCGCTGTGGGAGACCTTCGTCTCCGAGGACGCGACGCTGGTCGAGGTCAACCCGCTGGTGCGCGACCCGCAGGACGCGGTCATCGCGCTCGACGGCAAGGTCACCCTCGACGACAACGCGGCCTTCCGCCACCCCGGGCGCGCCGACCTGACAGACCAGCGCACCGAGGATCCGCTGGAGGCCAAGGCCAAGGCGCGCGAGCTCAACTACGTCAAGCTCGACGGCGAGGTCGGCATCATCGGCAACGGCGCGGGCTTGGTGATGAGCACCCTGGACGTCGTGGCGTATGCGGGGGAGCGCCACGGCGGGGTGAAGCCGGCCAACTTCCTCGACATCGGCGGCGGCGCCTCGGCCGAGGTGATGGCCGCCGGGCTCGACGTCATCCTGGGCGACCCGGCCGTCAAGAGCGTGTTCGTCAACGTCTTCGGCGGCATCACCGCCTGCGACGCGGTGGCCCACGGCATCGTCGAGGCGCTGAAGATCCTGGGCGAGGGCGCCACCAAGCCGCTGGTGGTCCGGCTCGACGGCAACAACGTCGAGCAGGGTCGCCGGATCCTCGACGAGGCGAACCACCCGCTGGTCACCCAGGTGGACACGATGGACAACGCGGCCGACAAGGCCGCCGAGTTCGCAGCGGTAGGGGTTTGACCATGGCGATCTTTCTCACCGAGCACAGCAGGGTCATCGTCCAGGGCATGACCGGCGCCGAGGGCACCAAGCACACCACCAAGATGCTGGCGGCGGGCACGAACATCGTCGGCGGGGTGAACGCCCGCAAGGCCGGCACCCGCGTCGGCATCGGGGGTAAGGACCTCACGGTGTTCGGCACCGTCGAGGAGGCCATGAAGGAGACCGGGGCCGACGTCAGCGTCGTCTTCGTGCCGCCGCGGTTCGCCAAGGACGCGGTGCTCGAGGCGATCGACGCCGGGATCGGGCTCGCCGTGGTGATCACCGAGGGGATCCCGGTGCACGACGCGGCCTACGTCTGGGCGCACGCGTGCGCCACCGGGGCCGGCGCGAGCGGGAAGGGGACCCGGATCATCGGGCCGAACTGCCCCGGGATCATCTCCCCGGGCCGGTCCAACGCCGGCATCATCCCCGCCGACATCGCGGGCTCGGGGAGGATCGGCCTGGTCTCCAAGTCGGGCACGTTGACCTACCAGATGATGTACGAGCTTCGTGAGATCGGTTTCTCCACCGCGATCGGCATCGGCGGTGACCCGGTCATCGGCACCACGCACATCGACGCGCTGGCCGCCTTCGAGGCCGACCCGGAGACCGCGGCGATCGTGATGATCGGCGAGATCGGCGGCGACGCCGAGGAGCGGGCGGCCGAGTTCATCACCGCATCGGTCACCAAACCGGTGATCGGCTACGTCGCCGGGTTCACCGCGCCGGAGGGCCGGACGATGGGCCACGCCGGCGCGATCGTCTCCGGCTCGGCCGGTACCGCGCAGGCCAAGAAGGAGGCGTTGGAGGCCGCCGGGGTCACGGTCGGCAAGACCCCGAGCGAGACCGCGGCGCTGACGCGGGAGCTCGTCCGGCGATAAGGCGTTGAGCCGGTCGGCCGGCTGTCGTAGCGTGGGGCGTCATGGACTCCTGACACCGCCCTGCGCCGCGCTCGCTCCGGAGGTGTCACCGTGTCCTTTTCTGCCGTCGTCTGCGCTGGCCTGTCCTTCGACTGGCCCGACGGCGCACCCGTGCTGCGCGACCTCGACGTCGCGTTCGGCGCCGGCCGCACCGGGCTCGTCGGCGTCAACGGATCGGGCAAGTCCACCCTGCTGCGGCTGATCGCGGGCGAGCTCACCCCGACGGCTGGCACGATCCGCGCCGCGGGCGAGGTCGGCTACCTGCCCCAGGACGCCACGCTCGCCGCCGATCGCACCACAGCCGAGCTGCTCGGCGTCGCTTCCCAGCGCGCGGCGCTGCACGCCGTGGAGGCCGGGGACCCCTCGGCCATCGCGGCCGTGGGTGACGGGTGGGACCTCGAGGAGCGCGCCGCCGCCGCGCTGGCCCGCTTCGACCTGCCGACCGACCTCGACCGGAGCGTCGGCTCGCTGTCCGGGGGCGAGGCCGTGCTGGTCGGGCTGGCGGGGCTGCTGGTGCGCCGCCCGGCGATCACCCTGCTCGACGAGCCGACGAACAACCTCGACCGGCGGGCGCGGGGCCTGCTGTACGAGGCGGTCGCGTCGTGGCCGGGGGTGCTGCTCGTCGTCAGTCACGACCGGGAGCTGCTGGAGCTCGTCGACACGATCGCCGACCTGCGCGACGGCGTGGTTCGCGCCTACGGCGGCCCGCTGTCGGCCTACGAACAGCAGCTCGCCGCCGAGCACGAGACGGCCCAGCGCCTGGTGCGCGTGGCCGAGGCGGGGGTGCGGCGCGAGCAGCGCCAGCTCGTCGAGGCGCGTACCAAGCTCGCCCGCCGGGTGCGCTACGCCAACACCGACCACGCCAACAAGCGCAAGCCCAAGATCGTGATGAACGCGCGGCGGAGGGAGGCCCAGGTCTCGGCGGGCAAGCACCGGATCCTCCAGGAGCAGCGCCTCGACGGCGCCCGGCACGAGCTCGTCGCCGCCGAGGTGGCCGGGCGCGACGACGACCACATCCGCGTCGACCTGCCCGACACTGCCGTGCCGGCCGGGCGCACGGTCCTGCAGGTCGGCGAGCTCACCGTGCGCGGCCCGGAGCGGATCGGGGTGCTGGGGCGCAACGGCTCGGGCAAGACGACACTGCTGCGTGGCCTGGACCCGCTGGTTCCCACCGGCTACCTCCCGCAGCGGCTCGACGTCCTCGACGACACCGCGTCCGTGCTCGACAACGTGCGCGCGCTGGCACCGAGGGCCGACCCGCAGCAGGTGCGGGCGCGGCTCGCCCGGTTCCTCGTGCGCGGCGAGGCCGTGGACCGGCCGGCCGGCACGCTGTCCGGCGGCGAGCGGTTCCGTGTCGCCCTCGCCCGCCTGCTGCTGGCCGAACCGCCGCCGCAGCTGGTGACACTCGACGAGCCCACGAACAACCTGGACCTGTCCGGTGTCGACCGGCTCGCCGAGGCTCTTCGCGGGTACCGCGGCGCCCTCCTGGTCGCGAGCCACGATCTGCCGTTCCTGCGACGCCTCGGGATCGCGCGGTGGTGGAGCGTCGAGGGCGGGTTGCACGAGGTGGAGGCCCCGTGACCCCGTCCCGGTGAGCGCAGCGACCGCAGCGCGGCGGTGGTCGGCGTCCCCGAGCGGCCGGGATGGGCTAGCGTGGCGGCACGCCGCTTGCGACGGACCGCGGGAGCCCGCACGGAGGAAGTTCGCACGGATGGAGCTCAACCGATGAACCAGTACGCCGGGACACCTGGGACGACACCGTCGTACGGGGCACCGCCGTCCTCCGCCGGGCAGGCCGCCTCGACGGCACCGGCCGACGCGCAGCTCGCCCCCGGCCCGGCCCGGCTGCTGGCGCTCGTCGTGGCCGGCCTCGGCCTGGTGATCTATCTGCTCGGTTTCTTCGATAACCTGGGCCTCACCACGCTGCTCGTCGGGCTGCTGCTCGTCGGCGGTGGGCTGCTGGCCGGCGCCGCGGTGCTGCCGAAGGTGGGCCGGGTGCTCCTGCCCGCCGCCGTCGTCGTGACCACCGGAACCTTGCTGCTCCTGCAGCTGGCCACGACCGTGGGTGCGCCGACCACGGTGATCGTCGCGTTGATCCTCGCGTTCCTGCAGTCCGCGGCGGTGATCGGCGCGGTGCTGCTCGACGCGGGGCTCCTCACCGCGCCTGTGCCGCGCTCGAGCTCACCGCAGCAGCCGGGCTACCCCCAGCAGCAGGGCTACGGCGCCTACTCGCCGGGCTACGGCCAGCAGGGCGGCTATGGGCAGTACGGAGCGCCCCAGACAGGACCCGGCCAGCAGGGTTACGGCACCCCTCCGGGCCGCTACGGGCAGCCGGGGCAGTACGGGTCCGCCCAGCAGGGTGGGTACGGCCAGCAGGGGTACAGCGCGCAGCCGGGTTACGGCCCCGCTCCATCCGGCTACGGCCAGCAGGCTTCGGCGGCGGGCGGATGGCCCCCGCAGGTCCCCGGCCAGCTCGACGCCGACCCTCAGCAGGCGTCGTCCTGGTCCGGCGGCGGCACCGCCGGGGACCGGAACGCGGACGCGCCCGATACCCCGCTCGCCTCCGGCGCCCCAGCCGCCTCCACCGAGCAGACGACGATCTTTCCGGTCATGGACGGGACCGCGGTGCCGCCCGCCGACCGGCCGGAGACCGGTCAGCAGCGCGAGCACGTCGACCAAGGCGAGCGCGACGTCGACCAGACCCGGTTCATCCCGCCCGGCGAGAACTCGTCGAACTGACGCCTCGGCCGTTCCGTCGGCGCGCCTGCTCCGTCGCGGCTCGCTGCGCTGCGACCCTGAGGCCGTGAACCGGACTCTCGCCGGCCCCGACCGCGACCCGACCGCCCCGCAGCCGCACGGCCCCCCGGAGGCTGCCGGAGTCGAGGGCCTGGACCGGCTGCGCCTGCTGCTGGTCGGCGCCGTGGGCACGGTGCTGGTCAGCTATGCCCTGGTGGTACTGGCGGCTGCGGTGGTGCGCACCGCCAGCGGCATGTCGTTCGGCGGCGCCTTCACCATCGCGACTCCGCTGTGGCTGGCCGCGCACCAGATCCCGCTGGAACTGTCGGGCCGCCCGCTCAGCGTGCTGCCGTTGCTGCCGACGGTCGCGGTGTTCGCGATCGTCGCCGTCGGCGCGGGGTGGACCGTGCGGTGTCTCGGGGGGCGCCTGCGCGCCGACGCCGGGGCCGTGCTCGCGGCCACCGCGGGAGCACACGCTGCCGTGGCCGTGCTGGGCAGCGCGCTGCTGCCGCAGGCAGAGGTGGCCGCGGCACCGTGGGCGGCGATGGTCGGGGCGGGGCTCGTCGCCGGGTCGGCCGCGGCCGCAGGCGTGGCGCGGGCCTGCGGGCTGCCCGCGGAATGGGTTCACCGGCTGCCGGGCTGGCTGCGGCCCGCATTGCGGGGGGCCGCGGTCGCGCTCGTCGGACTGGCGGTCAGCGGGGCCGCGGTGCTCCTGGCTGGTCTCTTCCTCGGCGCGGCGGACGTGGCCGCGGCCTACCGGGAGCTCGCCCCGGACGCCGGTGCAAGCCTGGGCGTCACGCTGCTGGCGCTGGCCTACCTGCCGAACGCGGTGCTCGCCGGTGTGAGCTGGGCGCTCGGGCCTGGGGTGGCGGTCGGTACGGCCACCGCGTCGCCGTTCGCTACGGGCGCGGGGGAGCCGTCGAGTTTCCCGCTGCTGGCAGCGTTCCCGACGACAGCACCTCCGTCCTGGGCGGCCGTGGTGCTCGCCCTGCCGGTGGCCGCCGGGGCGCTGGCCGGGCTCACCTGCCGTCGCGGTGCTGCGCAGGCGCAGCGGCTGCCGTCCGCCGCCGGTGCAGCGGTGCTGACGGCGGTCGCTGTCGGACTGCTGGCGTCGCTGGCCGGTGGCCGGCTCGCGGCGGGGCCGTTCGACCCGGTGCGACTGCCGGTGGAGCTGGTGGTGCCCGCCGTCCTGTTGTGGGTCGGGGTCCCCACCGTCGGGGTGGCGATGGCCCGACGCCGGAACGCCGGCGACCGCACCGGTCGCATGCGCGCCGGGTGGCGTGGGGTGGAACGGGACCAGGTTGCGCCCGCCCGCCCGACTGCGGTGCCCGAGCAGCCCATGCCCCGCACCGTCGGCGAGCTCGTAGCGTTACGCACCCTGCAGGCGGCAGAGCAGGAGGCGTCCCCGTCCGATCACCGACGTCCGCAACGATGACGTCGTTCAAGGAGCCTGAGCATGGCCGACGAGCAGTCCCCCGAACCGAGCTCCGACCCGACCTCTAAGATCAACATAGAGGTGCCGCACTCGGCTCGGATCTGGAACTACGCCTGGGCCCAGGTGGACCCGAACGTTGTCACCGTCGCCAAGCAGTCCCGGCAGTTCCTCATCCGTGCCGTCCGTTTCCAGGCCGGTGCGGCCGGGATGCGTCAGTTTCTCGAGGGGGTGACGACCTATGTGGAGGCCGACTTCCACGACCCGGATCTGATCATCGCCGATGCCCGCAACGTGCTGAACCTCTCCCGGCCGGTCGCGGTCATGTTCATTGGGGGTGCTCGGCCACGTCGCCGACATCGACGAGATGCGCTCCATCGTGGCGCGGGTGCTGGCCGCTGTCCCGTGTGCTAGCTGCCTGACCCGCTGGGACACCACCGCAACCGAGGTCAGCCTCCAGGCCGCCGAGGAGTACGCGGAAACCGGGGGCTGTCCCCTATCGTTTGCGCAACCCTGAGCAGGTCGGACGGTGTTTCGACGGCCTGGAGATGGTGGACCCCGGTCTGGTGCCGATCACGCTGTGGCGGCCGAACCCCGCCGAGATCGGTGCGGCCGAGTCGATCAACGCCTACGGCGCCGTGGCGCGCAAGCCGTGAACTGGTATCGGTCATCGTGCCGGACAGTGGTCCCTACGCTGGTGTCCGCCGTCGTGGCCAGACGCGATAGGCGGTCCAGGTCAGCAGGGACGCGGCTGCGGTGAGCAACGCCACCGCGGCGAGTGTGACGAGCAGCGTCGAGGACCCGAGCGGGACCACCGCGACGGCGAGTGCGGCCGCGGGCAGGGCGCCGAGGGTGCCGAGCGCGAGCGCGAGCGCGATCCGGACGAGCAACCCGTCGGCAACTGTGACGACGAGCGACCCAGCAGCTTCGGCGAGTGCAACCAGGCACGGGATCAGCACCACCCCGCCGACCCCGACACCGGTGGGGACGCCAGGTGCGGCCAGCACCGGCAACCAGACCACCTCGATCTGCACGACGTTGACGGTGACCGGGACTGCCCCGAGCCAGGCCAGCGCAGGCAGGGGGCGCATCGGCGCCAGCCGAAGATGGTAGTGGTCGAGCTCGACGGCCAGGCCCTGGCTGGCGCCACTCGAGGCCAGGCTGTTCACGAGCAGCAACGCCGCTGGCGCCCAGGTGAAGTCCGGTGCGAGAGCGAGCAGGATCAGCGCGATCGTCAGGCCCACGACCAGGCTGATCACGTTCGGTCGTAGGAGGCGCCGCTGCTGGGCCATGCCGCGAAAGCACAGCGCCCGTTCCCCGGCGAGCACCGGCCATACCGGCAGCGAGACCTGGCCGGTGCGGAACTGCTTCTCCATGAGCTCCTGGCCGCTGCGCGAGCGGCGCATCGTCACCTGCGCCTCGTCGATCTGGCGCGCGGCGGTTTCGGCCCGTTCCTCGTACCCCCGGGCGGCTGCGACGAGCGTCCCTGCCGCCGCGACCAGCCCGGCCAGCAGCATCAGCAGCCCGACCGGGGAGAGCCGCTCGGGCCTCACCGCACCGACGAGCAGCCACCCGATCAATGGGCGCAGTCCGAGCCAGCCGCTGCCGGGGAAACCGACCACGGCTCCCGCGAGCATCCCGACCCCCCACGCCACCGCCAACGCCCGCAGGGCGAGGGCGGCGCGGGCACGCACCACCAGGATGTGACCGCCGAACGAGGTCAGCCGCAGGACGAGCCCGAGCACCGCGCCGACCAGCGCGACCTTCCACGCCTCGGTGAGCGTCAGTCCCAGCCACCACCGGGACACCAGCGTCGCGAGGTAGCCGATGACCGCGTACCGCACCGGGCGCAGCAGCAGTGCTGCCAGAAACGCCGCCCGCGCGCCACCCGGGGCGGTGAGCACCCAGGACACGGCGGCGACCCGCAGCCGCAGTGGCGAATGGAACGTCGAGTTGAACAGCAGAATCGGAAGCACCAGCGGTACGAACCGCACCACCGGATCCAGCACGGCGGGGTCCGGCGCGGCCTGCGGTCTCAGCTGGTCGAGCGCGAGCAGCTGGAGTCCGGCGAACAACGCCACCCCGACGAGCAGCCCGAGCAACGGCCACGGCTTGCCCGCCACACCGCGCAGCCGTCGCGCCCACCGGCGGACTCCGACGTAGGACATCGCGGACAGGCACGCCAGCATCCCACCGCGCTCGGGCCGCGCCACCGACGGCACGGCGGGGTGAACGCTCATTCCGGCACGTCCCGGCCGTCGCCGGCGAGCTGTTCCGCGGTGACGTCGGTCAACGCGAGGTAGGCCGCCTCGAGATCCGCGTCCTGGTCCAGTCCGGCCTGGCCGCGCAGCTCGTCCAGCGTGCCCGCCGCGGTGATCCGTCCCTGGTCGAGCAACACCGCCCGATCGGCGAGTCGCTGCACGTCGGACAGGATGTGCGTGGCCACCAGCACGCACGCCCCGGCCGCGGCCAGCTCCCGGACCAGCGACCGCAGCTCGCCGGCACTGCGCGGGTCCAACCCATTGAACGGCTCGTCGAGCAGCAGCACGTCCGCTCCGTGCAGCAGCGCCATCACCAGCGCCAGCCGGCGCCGTAACCCCTGGGACAGCTCGTGCGGAAGCGCGTCGAGCCGGTCGTCGAGACCGAACCGTGCCAGCAGCCACTCCGCCCGCGGCCGCCAGTCGGACAGCCGGTAGAGCAGCGCGACGAACGTCACGTGCTCGGACACCGACACGCCCGGGTACAGATCGGGTTGCTCGGGCATCAGCGACACCGCGCGCTGCGCGGGCGCCGAGCCCGCCAGGTGGCCGCGCACCCGGACCGACCCCGCGTCCGGGACGAGCAACCCGGCCGTGGCGCGGAACACGGTCGACTTGCCCGCACCGTTGGGCCCGATCAGCGCCGTGACCGAGCCGGCCGGGCAGGTGAAGCCGACCCCGGCCAGCGCCGTCGTCGCACCGAACCGCTTGACCAGCCCGGTGTACTCCAGCGCCACCTCCGCGGGAGGCTCATGTGAGGCGGAACGCTCCGGCACGGCCACGGACCCATACTCTCAGCACCGAGCAAGTCGATTACCGATCTCGAGCGAGTCGCGATCTGGCATCCTCATCATGTCGGTACCTGTTCCGCGAGGGAGCGGACCGAACCTTTGCCCGGGGCCTCCGTCACCTGGGGTGAGATGGTCGAGGCCGATTACCTGCGTGCCTACCGGTCCAAGGGTGTGTCGTTGCAACAGCTCCGCCCGTTCATTGAGGACTGCCGGGATCGCTTCGATCTTCGGTACCCCCTCGCGCATCTGCGTCCCTTCACCGACGGACGACGGCTCTTGCTCGAGGCCCAGACCGAGGTAGGGCTGACGGGCGACCTGCGGGTGGTCTACGAGTTGACCTCCGGTCAGCTCGAGCTGCACCCGCGCGCCGTGACGTTTCTCGAGCGAGTCGATCGTGGCAGTGACGGCACCGCAGATGTCGCACTTGCCCTGCTGCCCGACGGGCCGGACTCGCCGGTGCGACTGGAACCCGGGGTCGCATCGGGTGCGTCAACGGTCGGTGGGGTCCGTACGGAGATCCTGCGTGAGCAGTACGAGGTCGGCGAGGACACCCGCGACATCGCCGCGATGTTCCGGCTGGATGTCCATGAGGTCCTCGCGGCCCTGCGCCACGAGAACAGGCTCCAGCCGCTCAACGTCGCGTGACCGCACTCGGCGTCGCACGGTGGACCTCGTGACAGACTGGTAGCGAAACCGCCGTTGGAGGTGCCGAACATGACGATGAGCGACGCTGGACACCCGGTGCGTCCGGGCGGGTCGGGGCCCTCAGCGGACGAGCTGTTCCGGGATACCGAACCGGTGCGCTCTGCGGAGGACCTGGATGGCGAGGGGATCTTCGCCGAGGGCGAGGTTGAGGAGTTTCTCGCTGATCTGTATGCGATGCGCCGCTCGGACGTCGGTTGCTGATGCGGCGGGTCGTCCTCGACACCGACGTCGCGTCTCTGAGTATTAAGCAGCAGCTTCCACCGATGTTGCTGCGCGAACTCATCGGCGTACAGGTCGGCATCACGTTCGTCACCCTGGACGAGCTGACCAGATGGGCGACGATGCGGCAGTGGGGCCTCGGTCGACGCTCCGAGCTGGCAAGCTGGCTAGGCACACGTCCGACCCTGCCCTACAGCGATGATGTGGCGCGCATGTGGGGCGAAATCTCCGCCCACTCCGCCCGCCGCGGTCGGCCCCGGCCTCAGAACGACACCTGGATCGCCGCATGTTGCCTGGTCTACGACCTACCGTTGGCGACGCTGAACGTTAAGGACTTCACAGATTTCGTTGAGCACGAGGGCCTGACCCTCATCGGGTAGGGGGCGTTTGTCCCGCGTCTCGATCCTGCTGGCCAATTCGGTAGATGCACGCCGGCCGCGGTGGTCGGGCGGCGGTGCGGAGTGGGGTTCGTGCACTGGTTGTCTCCTCGGGGAGGCGAATCCGACCCTGGGGCAGGACCCCCGGGACGCGCGGCTAGTCGAACAGGTCGTGGACGGTCTCGGCGGTTACCGCACGACGCACCCAGATGTCGAGCTGGTCCAGATCCGAGCACTCGGCGATGCGAGCACGGGCGTCGGGAGGAACATCGATCCCACGGGCGTCGAGCACCGCCAGCACCGCCCTGGCTTCGCCTTCGGCTTTGCCTGCGGC
>Ga0136634_10000134_pt1 | contig 35751 bp, 33 predicted proteins | sample AntDrymUQ8332106_2_FD_104654 | JGI IMG/M metagenome (GOLD analysis project Ga0136634, IMG submission 104654) | Polar desert sand microbial communities from Dry Valleys, Antarctica - metaG UQ833 (21.06) | ecosystem: Environmental > Terrestrial > Soil > Desert | place: Antarctica: Dry Valley... | reverse complement strand
CGCCGCCGCCCGCCGCCGCCGCCGCCACCCGCCGCCGCCGCCCGCCGCCGCCGCCGCCGCCCGCCGCCGCTAATGACCACGTTGCGGGGGCGTCGGGGTCCTTTCCGTGGCGTCGACGCCACGGGAGGGACCCTCACGCCCCCGATACGTGGTCAATGTCGCGGGTCCCGAAGGCCATTGCCGAGGTATCGGAGTCGCTCCCGTGCAACCTCGTCCACGGCGCGTCTGACACCCCTCGTACGCGAGCGCGCGGACCGTGTAATCCCGTTTACCGGCCCACCCCCCGGGCGTACGGTGCCGCGCATGGCGGAGCCGATCGCGAGCCGGCCCTACATGCCGGACTACGGCATCCTCGGACCCGACGAAGGCACGGGGTTGCTCGACTGGCGCTGGGCCGAGCTGCAGATCACGGACTCCCGCAACTACTGGATCGGCACGGTCTGGCCCGACGGACGCCCGCATCTCACCCCCGTGTGGGCGGTGTGGCTCGACGAAGCGGTGTGGTTCTCCTGCGGCCTGCGCGCGCGCAAGCTGCGCAACCTGCGGGCCACCCCGTACGTCACGGTGTCGACGCAGGATCCCGAAAGTCCCGTCGTGATCGACGGTCTCGCTGAGGTGATTCGGGATTTCCCCGCGATCAGTGGGTTTCTCGATGCGTCGACGGCGAAGTACGGCCCGATGATGGACATGGACTTCCTCGACCCCGAGACGAACGCCACGGTCAAGGTGACGCCGACGTCGGCATTTGCCATCCGCCACGACGATTTCGCGGGGTCACCCACCCGTTGGATCTTCCCGCTCGACGCCTGATTCAGCTCCGCTCACCGGGCGGTTTCCCGACACCGGCGAGAACGGCCATTTTCGAACCTCGCAGTAAGCGGAGTCGCCGGCGCTCCGCTAGGGGGCGAGCATGTGATCGGCGTTGGCGTGGACGGCGGCGCGGATGAACCCGGCTGCGCCCGGGGCGAGCGCTTCGTACCGCAGCTGCACGCTCGCATCCTGCAGCAGCGCGTCCGTGACCTCACGATGCAGCTGCGGAGGGCAGGTGAAGTACCACCGCTCAATCCATCGACGCTGCTCCTCCGCGAGAGCGCGCGCGGCCTCACCGTCCGCCGAGGCGCCTGCCTCCAACAGCTCGACGACGCGGCGCTGCCATTCCTGCTGGCCGGCCGCGATCTGCGCCCACTCCTCGGGGCTGTAGTCGCTGAGCCGGCCTGACGCGTACGCCCACACGTCTGTGCCCCCCCACGGGTCGCACCAACCGGTCACGGGAGCTGTTGTCTCGTCATCGTCGGAGGCGGGCTGCGCGCGCGTGCTCAGCAGGTAGTCGATCTGCTGGCTGGGCATCGGCCTCGGTCCGGGCATGGAGGCAAGCGTACGTAATCCCGCGCGGGCGCGAGGCTGAGACCCGAGGATCACCGAGCCACGTCGTCGACGCTGGCCACGTCCGTCAGGGAGAGAACACCCAGCCACACCGTTGAAGCGAGCACATGTGCGTCAGTGAGAGATCCGCGAGCCACACCGTCGACGCGAGCACAGGTCCGAAAGGGCGATGCCTCTGGCAGAGCACCGAGCGCGCCGAGGTCGAGCGCGAAGCCGTCGTTGAGCGGGTCGAACGCGCCCGCGCAGTCGCCGGCAACCGCCACCATAGGCCTCGCAGTTGTCGTTGCCGCCCCAGGCGATCACCTCGGAACCCGTCCACCACCGGCGGGAAATCGGTCTGGACGGCGCGGTGCGGCCGCCGGTCGGGTAGGCACAACGTCAGTGCTGGGCCAGTGGCAGGCAGGCGGACAGGTCCGAGCGCTCCCCGCTAGCTTGCACCCGGCCGGCCCGCACGGCGTCGGCCCAGGCCAACTCCCCTGTTGCAAGCAGGAGCCAGGTGCGCGGGTCGGTCTCTACCATCGCGCGCGGGGTGCCGCGAGTGTGGCGTCCGCCCGACACGGCCTGGACCGCGCCGTACGGCGGGACGCGCACCTCCACGGCTCGGCCGGGAGCTCGTGCGGTCAGCAATGCGAGGTAGTGGCGCACCAGCAGCCCAACGTCCGCGGCGTCGGCCGCCACCTGCGCTGCATCAGCCTCAGCCACTCTGAGCTCAGCCGCCGCCACGTCGAGTGGGGCCGCCGGTTGCAACCGAGCAGCCATCTCAGCCTCGCTGCCTCGTACGCGAGGCCGGAACGGTCGGAGCGCTCATGCCGGGGAGCATAGAAGGCGGTGCCCACGCAGCGTGCCGTACGGATGCAGGCAACTCTCTCGGGATACGCCGGCCCGATAAGTTTGGTCAACGATGTGGACGCTTGTAGCCGTCCCCAAAGCTTGCGATCCGGCTGGCACGTGAGCTGAGGCTAGATCGGACGTATGCTGGGGGTATGCAGACCAGTATGCGCGTCACGGCCGCCAACCGTGATGCGCTCGCGCGAATCGCGGCCGCGGAGCTAAACGGCGCGACCCTAGACGAGGCCTTGCGTGTCGTGCTGTTCGAGCACGAATGCCGAGCCGCCGTGGCGCGGCTGGGCGCGGATCAAGATGCTGCTGACTCCTACGCCGGCGAGGCCGGGTTGCTCGCCGACGTCGACGTCCCGGTCAGGGAGTGAGCCACGACATCGCGCCGTGGCAGATCTGGTGGGCTAACTTCGACCCCCAGGTCGGCCGCGAGCAGGCCGGTCTGCGGCCGGCCGTGATCGTTGGGACGGCTCTCGCCTGCGAGCTTCCCAACCGACTCGCGCTCGTGGTTCCGTGCACCACGACCGACCGCAGGCTGCCGTTCCATCCCCGGCTCACCGCGCTGGAACGGCCGACGTTCGCGATGTGCGACCAGCTAAAGTCCGTGAGCCGGGAGCGCCTCGTTCGGCGTCATCCCGCCCGCCTGGGGCCGGTGGACGTCGATGCGGTCAAGTTCGTCCTGCGGCAGCTGATCGACACCCGCTGAGCTGGTGTAGCCACCTGCTTCAGGCGTCCTCGACCGACTCGGGCGTACGGGTCAACAGCTCCGCCAACGCTGTCGCGCCAGGCAGCAACGAGCGCGCGGACGGCCCGGCCCGCCAGATCGACCAGTCCGGCTTGACCACCAGGTCCAGGCCACACAGCACCGACGAGATCCGGCTCAGCTGAGTCCGCGTGTCAGGCTCCGTCAGCGGCTGGCCGCCGCGGGACCAGCGGTGCCCGAGCATTGGGTGCACCCTTGACGCCAGCTCGTCGCCCGTCATCGGCCCCCAGGCAATCAGCGCGGCGACCGCGCGATCCGCGAGAATCGCCTCGAACGACTGCGGATCGAACCACGAGCGCAGCCGCCGGAGGACCTCCAGGTCGTCGCCGGCCGCTTTCGTCTTCAGCAGAACTCCGTTGCGCAGCCGCAGCAGACCGACCTTGCGCAGCACCTCGTGCAGCGCAGCCAGGGCGAAGAGATCTTCTTCCACCGAGGCGGGCTTGCCCCACGGGCACCAGTGCGGTCGCTCCTCCTGCACCCGGCGAACGAACACCCGCGGGAGCCGGCCGCCCGGTGTCAGCTTCACGCCGCCGCCGACCAGGTCGAACACCAGCAGCACGCTCTCGGGCACCGTGCCGACCGTCCGCCGTACGAGATCGTCAGCGGCAATCTGGTCGAAGGGTGCCAGCTCGCCTGCCCATTCGCGAAGGTGATCATGCTCCTCGTGGTCTGGGTCCGCCAGCGCGGCAAGGAGATTCGCGTAGCCGGACGGTCCGCCGCAGTCCTCCGGCGGGCACGCACCCTCCCCGTAGGGGCAACCCGGCTGCTCCTCGCCCGGGCCGAGCACCTCTACGTCATGCTCCCAGCCGTCACCGAAGTCGTAGAGGTAGGTGAAGCGAGGCGGCAGCTGGCGGAGCCGCACGCCGGTCTCGTCCTGCTGGTCATCCCCCCAGTCGTCGAGGTCTGGCATCGCGTACGTCGCGTCGCCAGTCACGAACTGGTGCAAATGACTGTCGGTCCAGCCCAGCGCGGCCTGCAGCAGCTCGTGCAGCTCGGGCAAAGTGCTGGGCTCGGGGACATCGACCACGCGCACCACCGCGGGCTCGACGTCCAGCAGTGTGACGCGCAGCCGGGTCGTCTTCACGCCGGACAGGGTACGAGGCGGTTGCCAAGGACCCTGACCACCCCACCCGCGATGGGTAGCCACAGTCGTCGTGCTCGTGGGGCCTAGCCTCGGGCCCGTGTCCGGCGAGGTGACAGTGCCGCTGCTGCCGTGCGCGTCGATCGATGACGTGGCCGACTTCTACGCGGCGCTGGGCTTCGAGACGACGTACCGGCAGCTGAAGCCCACCCGTACATCGCGCTGCGCCGCGAGGAGATCAGCCTGCACTCCTTCGGGATGCGCGACTTCGACCCGGCGCAGTCGTACGGCAGCTGCCTGGTGATGGTGCCGGACACGGGTGTGCTGTACCACGCGTTCGCGGCCGGGATGCGGGCGAGCTACGGGAACCTGCTGACCGCTGGCATCCCACGCATGACGCGGCCACGGCGCAAGCATGGCAACACCATGGGGTTCCTCGTCGTCGACCCCGGCGGCAACTGGATCCGCATCGTGCGGTCCGGAGCCGACGAGGACGAGCGTGAGCGCGATGAGTCGTCGAGCCACCTAGCCCGCACGCTGCACAACGCTGTCGTCCTCGGCGACACCAAGGGCGACGACGCCCAGGCGGCGCGCATCCTCGACGGGGCTCTGCGCCGAGCTGATCCTGGCGGGGATGTGGTCGAGCGGGTGGCCGCGCTCGCGTACCGCGTCGAGTTGGCGATCCGGCTGCACGAGAACGGTCGGGCGGATCAGCTGCTGGCCGAGGTCACCGCGCTGGCCCTGACGGATGCCGAACGTGTACGTGCTCAGGCCGACCTCGAGCACACAGCACAGCTCGCGCGGCTCAGAGCTGCCGACTCGACCGGTCGTGACTGACGTCGAGGTCAACGCGTACAGGTGCTTGCGCTGTCAGCCGCGCCGGCGATGACGGTTGACGAGGTAGTGGTTCACCCAGTTGCGGCATGGTCGCCACTGGCCGTGAGGACCTTCGTGGCCTGCAATGCGCCACGGACGGCGGCGGTCCGGAGGGCTCCCGCGGTGATGTCGACGGTCGCCAGCGCCGGGGGTAGACGTTCTCACGCGTCCTCGTCGGGTCACAGTCGCCGAATGGTCAGTCTGCGCTGCCGGCGGACCGGATCGATGACCGAAAGTGACCACTCGACATGGGGGACAGCGAGCTGCCGACCGAGTCCGCCGATGATCAGGGGCCGAACAGCCCAGGGAGGGTGGCGTCGTGCGCAGCACGCAGGTCGTCGAGATCAACGACGAACAGGCCCTCCACCTCCAGTGCCTGAACGCTCCCGCCGCCGGTGACAGCGCCGATACGAACGGCCGGCACGCGGTGTTCGTCGCAACTGTTGTGGAAACGGGCTTCGGTCTCTCGAGGGACGGCCACGATTGCGCGGGCGACCGACTCGGCGAACAGCGCCACGAAGGGGTCGATGTGGTCGCGCTCGCAGAGCTCGTCGAGGGACACCTTCGCGCCCGCTGCATGCCGAAGGCAGGACTCGACCAGCGCCTGGGCGAGACCCCCGTCGGAGAGGTCGTGGGCGGAGGTGACGAGCCCGTCCGCCGACGCCTGCCTCAGCAGCGCGGCCAATGCCCGCTCGGCAGCAAGATCGACCACCGGAGGATCGCCGCCGAGATGATCATGTAGTACGTGCGCCCACTCGGAACCTCCGAGCTCGTCACGCGTCGTGCCGAGCAGGTAGATGGCGTCCCCGTCGCCACGGAAGCCCATCGGCGTTCGCCGAGACACATCAGTGAGGACGCCGAGAACGCCGACGACAGGGGTGGGGAGGATCGGGACGGTCCCGGTCTGGTTGTAGAAGCTCACGTTGCCGCCCGTGACCGGCAGCTCCAGTGCCCGGCAGCCGTCGGCCAGCCCGCGCGTCGCCTCCGCGAACTGCCACATGACAGCCGGGTCCTCGGGCGACCCGAAGTTGAGACAGTTGGTCACCGCCACCGGAAGCGCGCCCGTGACCGCGACGTTGCGGTACGACTCGGCCAGCGCGAGCTGGGCACCCGCGTACGGGTCGAGCCGGGCGAATCGGCCGTTGCCGTCGGTGGCCACAGCCACACCGAGGCCGGTTCCGGCGTCGATCCGGAGGACGCCCCCGTCTTCGGGTTGCGCGAGGACCGTGTTGCCCTGCACATAGCGGTCGTACTGGTCCGTCACCCACTCGCGCGAGCACAGGTTCGGCGAGGCGAGCATCCTCAACAATGTCAGGCAGATCTCGTCACCCGTGTCTGGCCGCGAGAGGCGCTCAGCCGTCGGCGCATCCGCGACCAAGGTGTCCTGCTCGACGGGGCGCGCCCACGGCCGCTCGTATACCGGGCCGTCATGGGCGACCGTGCGCGGTGGCACATCGACAAGAAGCTCGTCGTTCCAGGCGATTGTCAGTCGACCGGAGTCGGTGACCGCACCGATCACCACCGCCTCGACATCCCAGCGGTGGCAGATGTGCAGCGCCTGCTGGACATCCTCGGGCGCGACGACCGCCATCATCCGCTCCTGCGACTCGCTCATGAGGATCTCCTCGGGAGCAAGGGTCGAGTCACGCAGCGGCACCCGGTCGAGCTGCACGTGCATCCCGCCGGACCCGGCGGACGCGAGCTCCGACGTCGCGCACGACAGCCCGGCGCCGCCCAGGTCCTGGATCCCAACAACGACGCCCGATTCGAACAGCTCCAGCGTGCACTCGATCAGCAGCTTCTCCAGAAACGGGTCCCCGACCTGGACGCTCGGGCGCTTGCTGGTGCCGCCAACGCCGAAGCTCTCCGACGCCAGGACCGAGACACCGCCGATGCCGTCGCCGCCCGTCCGAGCGCCGTACAGGACGACCGCGTTGCCGACACCCGAAGCCTTGGCGAGATGCAGTTGCTCATGCCGCAGCACGCCGACGCAGAGCGCGTTCACAAGCGGGTTGCCGGCGTACGAGGGGTCGAAAACGACCTCACCCCCGATGTTGGGCAACCCGAGACAGTTGCCGTAGCCGCCGACTCCGGCGACGATCCCCGGGAGGACGCGGGCCGTGTCCGGGGCGTCTGCAGGCCCGAATCGCAGCGAGTCCATCACCGCCACCGGCCGCGCCCCCATGGCGAGGATGTCCCGGACGATGCCGCCGACGCCGGTGGCGGCGCCCTGGTAGGGCTCCACGTAACTAGGGTGGTTGTGCGACTCGATCTTGAACGTCACGGCGTACCCCTGGCCGACATCGACGACCCCGGCGTTCTCACCGATGCCGGCGAGGAGCTTGCCGATCGGCGTCTCCGGTGGCAGGTCGCTGAACTGGCGCAGGTGCACCTTGCTGGACTTGTACGAGCAGTGCTCACTCCACATGACCGAGTACATGGCGAGCTCACACGAGGTGGGGCGCCGCCCGATGATCTCGCGGATTCGCGCGTACTCCTCAGCCCGAAGGCCGAGCGCCTCCCACGGCTGCTTGAGGTCGGGAGTCGCAGCGGCGCGGGTCACGGTGTCGTACGGCACCGGCATCTGGCTCCGTCCGCGTTCGAATGAGGTGAGGGCCTGCGTCCGCAGGTTACTGGCGTCTTCGGTCCAAGTCGGCGTCCTGCACACCTCGAACACGATCACCGCGGGCCCTGGTGAATGCGCCGGCACCTTCTGTTCCGCCACAATTGCTAGATGATCATGACGACAGTGGTGTAGGGCCGGCTCATCGCCGTTGGCTGCATCGACCTGAGCCAGGGCCCGGACGGGAGGGGACGCGTGGGAGTGCTCCTGGCACTCGGGGCCGCGCTCGCGTACGGCGCGTCGGACTTTCTCGGTGGGCTGCTCTCCCGGCGCGCCAGCCCCTGGCTCGTTGCCGCGGGCGCGCAGGTCGCGAGCTTCGTCGCATTGCTCGTCGTCGCGATGACCGTCGCGTCGGATCCCACCGGCGCCGATCTCTGGTGGGGCGCCGCATCGGGCATCGGCAGCGGTGCGGGCACATTCTTCCTCTACCGCGGGCTCGGCGCGGGCCAGATGAACGTCGTCGCCCCGCTCTCTGCCATCGGCGCGGCCCTTGTGCCCGTGGCCGTCGGCGTCCTCTCCGGAGAGCGCCCGGGCACCGTCGCCTGGCTCGGCATCGCCTGCGCCTTCCCAGCGATCTGGCTCGTCTCGCGTGGAACACAAGATGCATCCGGGTCTGACGCTACGGGCCCTGCTGCGGGAGCCACCCCCGAAGCTGAGGCCTCGGGCCTTGGTGTCGGGGACGGCGCCCGCGAGGTTCCGATGCCCGCCTCCGACCGGACGCGATGGCACGTTGACGCGGCGCCCGCCGTACGGTCGAGCGCAGGTATGCGGGACGGGCTGCTGGCCGGAGCGGGCTTCGGGCTGCTGTTCGTCGCGCTCGGCGAGGTGCCGGAGCGCGCGGGTCTGTGGCCACTGGCGATCGGCCAAGCAGTGGCCGCCGGGCTCCTCGTGGCGGGTGCTCTGCGGGCCGGGATCGTGCTCCGCTCGGCGCCCGCGGCGATGCTCCGTGGAGCAGGGCTCGTCGGAATCCTCGCCGCCACGGCCACCACGCTCTACCAGCTCGCCGCGCGCACCCAGCTGGTCTCCGTGGCGGCCGTGCTTACGTCGCTCTACCCCGCCCTCACAGTCGTGCTCGCCGCGATCCTGCTGCACGAGCGGGTGAGTCGCGTCCAAGCGATCGGCCTCGCCCTGGCCGGGGCGGCGGTCGTCCTGGTCGCAGTGCCGTAGCCCCTGGCCGGCCGTCGTACCCACGGCTGACGGGCGGGTACGGTCGCCCGGTGACCCATCGCCTCCGGCTCCCGTACGGACCGGCCGCCGCGTGAAAGCCAAGTTCGCGACCGTCTGCGCCGCGTGCCGGCAGGGCATCGAACCAGGCGCCGACATTGTCGCGGCGGGCGTCGGCCGGGCGGGTGGCTGGGTCCACGTCGCGTGCAGGCCGGGGCTTTTCGACGCGGTGCCTCCGACCACCACCGCTGCGGCGGCTCCAACCGCCGTGCCGAGATCGGGGGGGCGTACGGCGAAGAAGGCCGGCGCTGCCAAGGTCTCCCGAGCACGTCGGGTCGAGGAGCCCATTCCCGCTGGGGCGACAGCCGTCTATACGGACGGCGCGTGCTCTGGCAACCCCGGCCCCGGCGGCTGGGCCTGGGCCGTCGCAGACGGCCGGCAGGCCTGCGGCGGTGCGGCCGCCACGACCAACCAGCGCATGGAGGTCGAGGCGGCGCTCGAGGCCGTACGCGCCCTCGCCGACAGCCCGCTCGTCGTGGTAAGCGACTCGACGTACGTCGTGAACTGTTTCCGAGACGGGTGGTGGGTCGGGTGGCGGGCACGGGGTTGGCGCAACACCGCCAAGCAACCGGTCGCGAACCGCGACCTATGGGAGCCGCTCGTCGACCTCGTCGAGCGTCGCGGCGACGTCACTTTCAGCTGGGTCAAAGGTCACTCCGGCGACCGCATGAACGACCTGGTCGACCAGCTGGCGGTCGCAGCCGCGGCGGACCAACGCGGCGCGCGATGAGGCGACCAGACCACGGTCAAGGCACGCCAGGCGAAGAGACCTCGAGACCATGAACCATTGCGGCCGACGTCAACCGATGGTCGTAGCTCACGAATGTGTCCAGTTGGGCGGCAAGTCCAAGAGCGGTCGCGAGGTGCAGGGCATCGAGTGAACGAAGCGTAGGGGGCTCCAGGCGGCTCGCTACGTCCAGAATTGCGTCGTCGACCGTGACCAGGGCGACACGTTCGATCAGAGCATCCGCTCGGCGCAGGGCTTCGCGGTGACCAAGCCGGAGCGTCGCGCGGCGAAGCTCGATCTTGGCCAGCGCGCTAGAAACAAGGTCTGCAGCTGCCAGTGCATCGCGCAACTCGACAGTGCCGGGCTCGGCCACGATGAACTTCGTGAGAGCCGAGGTGTCCACGTACGCCAGCACTTCAGCGCTGGTCTTCATCGCGCATGTCTCGAAGCACAGCGCTCAAGGTCGGGGAGCCGGGTGGCAGCACGAGTGGCGAGGGCAGATCGGCAAGGCGACCGCGCGCCGGCGTCACCTTCCCGGCCGCGATGAGCCCGGACAATGGGTGGGTGTCCGGTTGGAGCGGAGCCAGCACGGCCACTCCCCGGCCATGGTCCGTGACACGGAGAACCTCACCGGTGGCCACGCGCCGGAGGTAGACACTCAGGTTTTGCCGAAGCTCGCGTATCCCAACGCTCTCCACGTAGCACAAGGTAGCACTTTTGGCCGGCGCCGAGAGCCGTACGGGCAGTTCACCCGCCCGCCACCGCCACGTGGAGGACCGACGCGAAGAACCCCAGCCCGTCGATGCTGGGACCCGTCAGCGACTCGATCGCGTGCTCGGGGTGGGGCATCAGGCCGACGACGTTGCCGCGCGCATTGGCGATGCCCGCGATGTCGCGGTAGGAACCGTTGGGGTTGTCGCCGAGATATCGCGCGACGACGCGACCCTCGCCCTCGAGCTCATCGAGCGTCCATTCGTCGGCGACGTAACCACCCTCGCCGTTCTTCAGGGGTACGACGATCTCGGCGCGAGGCTCGTACGCCGAAGTCCAGGCCGTTGCAGTGCTTTCGATGCGCAGGCGTTGGTCACGGCAGACGAAACGCCTGTGGTCATTGCGGATCAACGCACCCGGGAGCAGGTGTGCCTCGCACAGGATCTGGAACCCGTTGCAGATGCCGAGCACCGGCATGCCCTCGCCCGCGCGGGCGATGACGCCGGCCATGACCGGCGCGAACCGGGAGATCGCCCCGCAGCGCAAGTAGTCGCCGTACGAGAACCCGCCGGGCAGGATGACCGCGTCCAAACCTCCGAGGTCGGAGTCGCCGTGCCAGACGCTGACCCCTTCGGCGCCAGCCAGGCGTACGGCCCGGAGCGCGTCGACGTCGTCGAGCGATCCCGGGAACGTCACGACCCCGACGCGAGCTGACATGAAGTCTCCGAAGGTGTCGACAAGCTGAGGGACACGAGCCTAGTGAGCGGTGGGCACCCAAAACCGCAGCTTCACGCCGCGCCGATCCTCGAGCACGCCACCGTTCGCCTCGATGACCTTGCGCGACCCCACGTTGTCGTGGTCGCAGGTGATCAGGGCCTGGTCGATGCGGAGGCCCGCGGCGACCGGCAGGGCGGCCCGGAGCATCGCCGTGGCGTGACCCTGACGGCGCGCGGTCGGTCGCGTGTCGTACCCGATGTGCCCGCCGAACTCGCGCAACCACGGGGTGAGCCGGTGCCGGATCGAGATGCGGGCCAGGTACTGCTCGCCGTCGACCCACCACAGCGCCGTGCTCGGGACCCACCCGTCCGGGCGCGGATGGTCCTCCTCGACATCGTCGAGCAGGGACTGGACGTACGCGGCGAAGCCTGCTGGGGTCTCCCAGGTCCTGCCGTGCTCGCGCTTCTCCCGGCCGAACATCGACTGGTCCTCGGCGCCTCCGCGCCCTTCTGCCTCGAACTCCGCCGCGGCGGCGAGGAACGACGCCTGGACATCGGTTGTCGGTGCGACGAGGTGCGTCACGGCGACTCGACTCGTAGGCTCAGGACAGGGGTGGCCGCGCCGAGCCGTACGCCACGAAGGCCGGGTTGTCGAAACCGGGCTTGCCGTACGTCAGCGGCTCACCGTCGAGCCGGCACACGACCCCGCCGGCGGCCAGGACCACCGCGTGACCCGCGGCGATGTCCCACTCCATCGTGCGACCCATGCGGGGGTAGAGATCCGCGGCGCCCTCGGCCACGCGGCAGAGCTTCAGGGAGCTGCCGGCCGAGATGCGCTCGCGCACAGTGATTGCTGCCAGGAAGTCCTCCGTGGCCTGGTCGCTGTGGCTGCGACTCGTCAGCACGTCGTACCCGTCGCTCGGCACGGCGCGCACCTGCAGCTGGTGCTCGCCGTCGGCATCGCGGCGGACGGCGCCGTCGCGCGTGCCGATGTACGTCGACCCGAGCGCGGGCAGGTGCACGATCCCGAGAGACGGGACACCGTGTTCGACAAGCGCGATGTTGACCGTGAACTCGCCGTTGTGCGACAGGAACTCCTTGGTGCCGTCCAAGGGGTCGACAAGCCAGAAGGAGCCGCCGGCCACGTCCGGGATCGTGCCCGCAGCGGCCTGCTCCTCGGCGACGACAGGTGTCTCCGGGGCGATGTCGGCGAGCCCGGCGAGGATGACGCGCTCGGCCCGCGTGTCAGCCTCGGTCACCGGTGAGCCGTCGATCTTCTGGGTGGAGGCGGCGTCCGCGGCGTACACGTCGAGGATCTCCTCGCCGGCGCGGTGGGCGAGCTCAACGAGAGCCTCAACGAGTCCTGCCGCTGTCGTCGGCGTCACTGATTCCCTTTCGTCTGCTGGTCTCGGGCGGGATTGCGCGTCCGCGCAGTTGCTGGCGGGATGCCGTACGGGGTCTAGGGCTCGGCGTGCACGGTGAAGTTCTCGATCACAGGATTCGCCAGGAGCGTCTCGGCCATCGATCGGACCCGGGCCAGCACCTCGGCGTCGACGACGCCGTCGATGTCGATCTCAAAGCGCTTGCCCTGGCGGACGTCCGCGACCGTGTCGAACCCGAGTCGAGCCAGCGCCCCACGGACCGCCTTGCCCTGCGGGTCGAGGATCTCGGGCTTCGGCATGACCTCTACGACAACGCGCACTTGGCTCCCACCCGGTGAACTTTCGGTGTCCACCCAAGCCTGGCAAGCAACTGGCTCAGGCAACTCACCGTGACCGCCAGCCTAGTGAGCCGCACGCCCTAATCGACGAAGGCGCAGAACTCGTTGCCCTCCGGATCGGCCATCATGTGCCACTCGAGGTCGCCGCCGAGCGGCCGCAGCACGGTCGCTCCGGCGTCGATGAGCGCCTGCACATTGTCGACGCTCACGTCCCAGTGGATGCGGTTCTTGACCGTCTTGGGCTCCGGCACCGACGCGAAGTCCATGGTGGCGATGGGCATGCCGGGGATGTTCTCGACGGTGACGAACTCCTCGTTGTTCACGAGCTTGCCGCCGTACACAGACGCCCACCAGGCGGCAAGTGCGGAGGGATCGGCGCAGTCCACCGCCAGGCCGTGCAGGCGATCCGGCGGCAGCTCGGGGCGTACGAAGGCGCAGTACTCCCCACCTTCGAGGTCGGCCATCAACGTCCAGCTCCGGTCGTCACCTGGCGGGAGCACCACCGTCGACCCGAGCGCCGTGAGGTCGTCGACATCGACGGTGAAGACATCGAGATGCACACGGTGCTTGACGGTCCTGGCCTCGGGCACCCGGTTGAACCAGATCGTGTGGCCGGGCGTACGCCCGAACAACCCGCCTTCGCCGTCGTCACCCGCGCGCCAGTCGAGGTCGAGAACCCGACCCCAGAACGGCCCGAGACGATGCGGGTCCGTTGCGTCCACGCAGAGCTCCTTGAACCGTGCGACGCCCACGTCCACACGGTATGGCACCGACCGGAGCTACCGCGCGAGCTCTGCCAGCAGGTCGGCTGCGGCCGACTCGTGCGGCGGCAACCCTTCGATCCACGACCGAGCAATCCCCAGGCGGGGTCCGCGGGCAGCAAGCACCTCCTGGAGCAGCTGCACCGAACGGGGCAAATCAGGTCGGCGTCGTACGAGCGCCGCTGCACGCCACGGCGTGAGGGACGAGCAGGTCTCACCACCGGAGAAGACCGTGCGCAGCGACTCGGCCACCTCGATCATCCCGATCGCTGCGACCAACGGCCCACGGCCGGCGACAGGCGTGTCGACGACGACGAGTGCCACCCGGTCAGCGATCACGCCCCCGTCACGCGCGACCTCGCGATAGTCCTCCGCGAGCCGGGTCCGGAGGTACTCCAGCGCCGTGAGGCCGGTCAGCGGGTCCTCGCAGGCGTCGAGCGTCATCGTGCCGAGCAGCTCGTCGTTGTACGCCTCGATGTAGCAGCGCATCACGTCGTACGGCGGCTCCGACGCCCCCGACGCCCGGTAGAGAGCAGCCACATCATCGAGAGCCTCAGCAACGCCTACCCCTGCCTGCGCTCGCGCACCCCCGAGACGCGCGAGCGCAGGACAAGGATCCCCGCCGGTCAGGACGGCAGCAGCGGCGGACTCGACGACCGGGTGCCACCAGTCTCCTGGCGACACCCAGCCCGTCGAGAGCACCGCTTCTGACCATGTGCTCACCAGATCCGCGAGCGCGCCCCCGTCCGCGGCCACGTCATCCCCATAGACGTGGCCGCCGCGCCGATGACCTACCTCGAGCACTGACCGCTCCCCCCGTCTTCCCCGAAAGGGCCGCACCACCCGAACACCCCAAGCCCCGATGCTTGGGCCCCGACTGTTCGGGTCCCCGAGGTGCGGTCCCTGTGTGGTAGACGGCGGGTAGCGGCGTTCATGACGCCGGTTCGGCAGAACTTTTTCCGCTCGCGCACCAGATCGCTGCGGCGGGGCGTTGCGCTGGTCCCGCCGGCCATCCGCGCGACGACTGACAGCGCCCGGCCGTCACCATGCGTACGGTCGACTGCCCGAAGGTGCGCGCTCTCGTGCGGAGAGTTGTGACGATGTGATCTCAGACTCGTCTCGGCGTAGCCACATCCGCTGGTCGGCGCTACCCTTGCGGCGGCATCCGCCGGACCAGCAGTGACGCGTCGACGGTCCGATGAACACGTCGGACCCGACGCTGCAGTCTTGCTCCGGACGAAGGCCAGGCCGCTGTGGCTGCCCCTGCGCGGTAGGACGTGGATGAGAGAGACTGAGGGCCCTGCGGGGCACCCGCTCGGCGATGCCGAGCTCATCACGCGTGCCCGCGCAGGTGACCACACCGCGTTCGCGGAGCTCTTCACGCGCCACCATGACGCCGCCCTGCGCCTGGCCCGCCAGCTCGCTGGGGCCAGCGATGCGGACGACATCGCCGCGGACGCGTTCACGCGAGTCCTTGCGACACTGCGCGCGGGTGGCGGACCGGATGTTGCCTTTCGCGCGTACCTCTTGACGACCGTACGACGCTGCGCCGTGGATCGCCTGCGTCGTAACCGCCACATCGAGCTCACAGACGACCTGAGCCAGGTGGACCCCGGCACCCCCTTCGTCGACACCGCGGTCGAGGGGCTCGAGCGCTCGCTTGCCGCGCGTGCGTTCGCATCGTTGCCGGAGCGCTACCAGACCGTCCTGTGGCACACGCAGGTCGAGGAAGACAAGCCCGCCGACGTCGCCCGACTCCTCGGAATGACGGCCAACGGCGTCTCGGCACTGGCCTATCGAGCCCGCGAGAGCCTGCGCCAGGCGTACCTGCAGATGCACCTGTCCGACGTGGCCGCCGAGCCGTGCCGGTGGACGTGCGAGCGGATGGGTTCGCATGTACGGGGTGGCCTCGGCGCCCGCGACGAGGCCCGGCTGCAGGGGCATCTCCTCGACTGCGACCGGTGCCGCGCGGTCTATCTCGAGCTCGCGGCGGTCAACGCCGACCTGCCGGCCGTGTTGGCGCCGCTCGTCCTGGGCTTGGCTGCAAGCGGGTACCTCGCCAGCGGCCTCGCCGCGGCAGCGGGGGGCGCAGCCGCCGGGGCCGGTGCCGGTGCTGCCGGGGCCGGTGCCTCAGGAGCCGGCGCCGCCGCGGCCGGAGCCGGGGCCGGTGCCTCAGGAGCCGGCGCCGCCGGGGCCGGAGCCGGGGTCGGTGCCTCAGGAGCCGGCGCCGCCGGGGCAGGCGCGACCGGGGTCGGTGCCTCAGGAGCCGGCGCTGCCGGGGCAGGCGCGACCGGGGTCGGCGTTTCTGGCGTCACGGGCTCGGCAGCGGCAGGGGGCTCCGCAGCCGGAGTCGGAGTCTCAGGAGCAGCCGGCGTCTCAGGGGCAGCCGGAGTCTCAGGCGCGGCGGGTGTCTCCGGGGTGGCCGGAGCTACCGGGACTGCCGCGGTCGGCGCGTCCGCGGCTGGGATGTCGGGCGCTGCCGGCGCGGTGGGTGCCGCGGGCACGGCAGGAGCCGCCGGAACGGCGGCGGCCGCAGGCGGCGGCGCGGTCGCGGCTCTGTCGGGCGGGGCTGCTGTCCTGCCGCTGACCGGGGCGATCGGATGGATCGCGCAGATCTCGACGTGGACGGTCGCGACGCCGGCCGGAGCGATGGCTGCCGGTGTGACGGCGGCCGTCGTCGCGAGCGGGGCCGCGATGACGGTGACGGACCTGCACGGCGACAGCGCAACGACGCCCATGGGTTTCCCCGATCCGATGGGCGTCGAGATCGTGCTGCCGGGCACCCCAACCCCCGCCGAAGGCGAGCCGGGTGGTCCAGGGAGCGAGCCGAACCCCACCGACCTCCCGACCGGCATGCCCGAGCAGCCGGAAGCACCTCCTGAGGACCCGCCGGACGACCCCGCCGACGGTCCGACCGACGGTCCGGCCGACAGTCCGACCGAGCCCCCCGCGGACCTGCCGACGGATGAGCCGACAGACCCGGCCACCGATGAGCCGACGGATGCGCCGACGGATGCGCCGACCGACGCTCCCACGGACCCTCCGACGGACGCACCGACCGATGACCCCACGGACCCCCCGACGGGTGAACCCACCGACGAGCCGACTGAGCCGCCGACCACCCCGCCCAGCGACGAGCCCACGGATCCCCCGACCGACCCGCCGACCGCTCCCCCGAGCGAGTCACCGCCACCGAGCGAGCCGCCCACCGAGACGCCGACACCGACCCCCTCGGACACCGAAGACCAGCGCGTTGACCTGACCCTCGACGTCACGACCAACCCCGCCCCGCTGATGGCCGACGAGCTGTCGATCCTGACGAGCACGGTGCGCAATGACGGCAACGCCGATGCGTCCGGCGTACGCATGATCATTCAGCCTGCCAGTCCCGGCAACCGCAACTACCCGGACGACTTCGCCTCTCCCGACTGGAGGTGCATCACGCCTCCGGTGCCTCCGTACGAAGCCATGGTGTGCGAGGGGCCCGCGCTCGCTCCCGGCGAGACGACGGACCTCGTGACCTACTCCGAGCTCGAGCTGACCGAGGGTGAAGGGGTCCGGATCCGCGTCGAGCTATACGACAGCGGCTCGGGGGAGCTCGCCAGGACGGTCGACCTGCCGGTCATGCCCAAGTCGACTACGCGGGGCTCGTCGATAGGTTTCCCGGCTTTTTCGGCCCTGCCTCCCGCAGTCGAGCCGCGCGAGCAGCTCGTGACGCGGCGCGCCCGCCGCCCCGGGTGGCTCGGCCGGCTTGGCCGTTAGAGGGGCCGTTAGAGGGGCCGTTAGAGGGGCCGTTAGAGGGGCCTGCTAGATGGGCCGCTAGAACCGGTTGCCGGTCAGACGCTCGTACGCCTCCACGTAGCGGGCACGCGTGCGTTCGACCACGTCATCGGGGAGTGCCGGTGCGGGCGCGCTCGCGGTCTGGTCCCACGCAGCCTCGGGCGAGGTGAGCCAGTCCCGGACGAACTGCTTGTCGTACGACGCCTGAGGGCTGCCCGGCGACCACGACGAAGCAGGCCAGAAGCGCGACGAGTCAGGCGTCAGCACCTCATCCGCGAGCATGATCGAGGCGTCCGCGTCGCGACCGAACTCCAGCTTCGTGTCTGCCACGATGATGCCCCGACCACGGGCGACTTCCTCGGCCAGCGCGTACACCGCCATCGTCAGCCTCCGGAGCTCGCCGGCGACAGCATCGCCGAGGGTGCGCGCGAGCAGGTCGTACGAGATGTTCTCGTCGTGGCTGCCCCGCGGCGCCTTGGTCGCTGGTGTGAAGATCGGCTCGGGGAGCCGCGAGCCGTCCTCCAGACCGGGAGGGAGCGCGATGCCGCACACCGAGCCGTTGCTCCGGTAGCCGGACAAACCGGACCCGGCGAGGTAGCCCCGCGCCACGCACTCCACCGGCAGCATCGCCAAGCGCCGGCACACGACCGAGCGCGCGGCGAGCTCCGCGGGCAGGTCCGCCGGCGGGGCACGCGACACGATGTGGTTGGGCACGATGTCGGCCAGCTGGTCGAACCACCACAGCGACATCGCGGTGAGCAGCCGCCCCTTGTCCGGGATCTCCGTTGGCAGCACCTGGTCGAAGGCGGAGATCCGGTCACTCGCGACCAGCAGCAGGTGGCCGTCCGGCAGGGCGTACAGGTCGCGCACCTTGCCCGAGAAGAGGTGTCGCATCACGACACCATCGGCCCTGGCTCGTCCGGCCCGCGCGGACGCACCGCCGCTAGGGCATCGGGGAAGAGCCGCTCGCCGGCCTCCGGAGCCTCCGAGGCTGCCAGGCCGCCGGCTCGCCAAATCCGGCCAGGTCGGAGCGCGAGGTGCTCGCCGCTCTGCGTGCCCCCGGCCGACGCACTTGACCACGTATCGGTGGCCAGGTGTGGTCTTACGTGGCGTCTGCGGCACGTATCAACTCCCTCCGCCACCGATACGTGGTCATCGGGAGCGGCAGGGGGGAGGCGGGCCGGGAGGCGGGCCGGGAGGCGGGCCGGGAGAGGGTCGTGCGACAGGGCAAGGTTCACTACGAGGTCGAGCGGCGCTTCTGCCACCAAGCGAACACACGCTGGCCGAGCCACAGGACGACGGTTCGTCCGAGCCATTTCCTCACAGGATCTCCTCCGGGTCGTATGCCGCGGCCTGCGGATGCGACGCCACGATCGGCGCCACCCGCTCGACGAATGCCTGGACCTGGGCGTCGGCGGCGCCTGTGAAGGCTAGCCGGTCGGCAACCAGCCCCTCGACGTCCGACGGCGTCAGTCGGAGCCGTTCGTCGGCGGCGAGCCGGTCGAACAGGTCGTTGTGCTCTGCGCCCTTCTCGCGCATCGCGAGGGCGACCGCGACGGCATGCTCCTTGATCGCCTCGTGCGCCGTCTCGCGGCCGACCCCCTTGCGTACGGCTGCCACGAGCACCCTCGTCGTGGCGAGGAATGGGAGGTAGCGGCCGACTTCCCGCTCGATCACGGCAGGGTACGGGCCGAGCTCGTCGAGCACCGTGAGGAACGTCTGGAACAGCCCGTCCGTCGCGAAGAACGCATCCGGAAGAGCGACTCGCCGCACCACCGAGCAGGAGACGTCACCCTCGTTCCACTGGTCGCCGGCAAGGGCGCTGACCATCATGAGGTGTCCGCGGAGCACCGTCATGAGGCCGGTGACGCGCTCGCACGAGCGGGTGTTCATCTTGTGCGGCATCGCCGACGAGCCGACCTGCCCTGCCTTGAAGCCCTCCGTGACGAGCTCTGCTCCGGCCATCAGCCGCAGCGTCGTTGCCAGGCTCGCCGGCGCTGCCGCGACCTGGACGAGCGTCGCGACCACGTCCAGGTCGAGCGAGCGCGGATAGGTCTGGCCGACGCTCCCGAGCACCCGGTCGAAACCGAGATGTGCGGCGACGTCGTGCTCGAGCTGCCGCAACTTGTCGGGGTCTCCATCCAGCAGGTCGAGCTGGTCCTGAGCGGTCCCGACCGGGCCTTTGACTCCGCGGAGCGGGTAGCGCTCGACGAGGTGCTCGAGCCGCTCGTACGCGATCAGCAGCTCCTCGCCCGCGCTGGCGAATCGCTTCCCCAAGGTCGTGGCCTGCGCCGGGACGTTGTGCGTACGGCCGACCATGACGAGCTCGGTGTGCTCGGTCGCGAGCCGCGCGAGACGTGCGAGCGTCGCGACGACCCGGTCCCGCACGAGGAGAAGCGAGTCACGGATCTGGAGCTGCTCGACGTTCTCCGTGAGGTCGCGCGATGTCATTCCCTTGTGGATGTGCTCGTGCCCGGCGAGCGCGCTGAACTCCTCGATCCGGGCCTTCACGTCGTGCCGCGTCGTGCGTTCCCGGGCCGCGATCGATGCGAGATCCACGTCGTCGACGACCGCCTCGTAAGCCTCGATGACCCCGTCCGGGATGTCGATGCCGAGGTCGCGCTGGGCTCGTAGGACCGCGACCCACAGGCGCCGCTCGAGCGTCACTTTGTGCTCCGGCGACCACAGCTCGACCAACGGCGGCGACGCGTAGCGCGCGGCCAGCACGTTCGGGATGGTCACACCCACCATTGTCCCGCACATCGGACCGGAGCTCCCGCGCACCTCGCGCTTTTCCCGACGAGGACCACTGTCCGGGGTCGAGTGCGGCGGGGGTCAGGTGCGCGCGGAGAGGCGGGCCGTGTCGGCGGCCAGCCGGGTCACGCGGTCGTGCAGCGCGGCCGTGGTCGAGCGCCACAGACTCGGACCGGTGCTGACGCGCCGCACTCCCAGTGACCGCAGGAAATCCAGTGACGGACCATCCGGGCGCAGCAGCGCGTTCACCGGCGCGCGTACGGCCTGGACGAACGCAGCCAGCTCGTCCACGTCCTCGAGCAGGATCGGGTAGACGCAGTCGGCGCCGGCCGCGACATAGCGGCGGGCCCGTTCGACGGCTGCGTCGAGTCGCCCAGCCGGGTCGCCGATCTTCCCTATGTACACGTCGATGCGGGCATTGACGACGAGGTCCACTCCGAGCGAGCGGCCGCCGGCCTTGACCCCGGCGATCCGGTCGGCTTGCTCGCGCACGTCCCGCAGCCCACCGCGGCGGTGGTCGGTGTCCTCGAGGTTCAGCCCAGCGGCGCCGGCGGCGAGGACGCGGGCGGCCAGCTCGTCCGGCGGCAGCCCGTACCCCGCCTCGATATCGGCACTCAGCGGGACGTCGATCGCGCCGGCGGCCCTGGCCACCACGGCGAATACCTCGTTGACGGGCGCGCTGTCGTCATCGGTGTAGCCCAATGCCTCGACGACGCCGACGCTGGTCGTCGCGACGGCAGGAAAGCCTGCGGCTGCACAGGCTGTGGCGCTGGCGGCATCCCAGGCGTTAGGAAGCACGAGCAGGTCGGGACCGGCGTGGAGTCGACGCAGGATGCCAGCTTTGCGCGGCAACGCAAGGCGTTCGGCCATCTCCTCGGCCCGTTCGTACGAGCCGGGCCACTCCAACCCGCCATGATCATGAATGGGCACCGCTGTTACAGCCCCTCCAGATCCTCATGATCATGGACGGGAGTACGGCCGCGTATGGGCAGCGGGGTCGGGATCGAGACCGTGCCAGCTGCTGCGGCCGCGGCGATGTCGCTGCGGTGGTGGGAGCCCTCGAGTCGTAGTCGTTCGACCGCCCGGTATGCCGTGTCCCTGGCTGACCCCAGGTCAGGACCGGTGCCGACGACCGAGAGCACCCGCCCACCAGCCGACACCAGCCGGCCGTCCGGATCCAGGGCGGTGCCGGCCTGCAGGACGAGGGCTCCGTCGATGTCCTCGGCATCGCGGCACCCCTCGATCGGGTCGCCCGTACGCACCGCGCCCGGGTAGCCGTGCGCTGCCAGAACCACTGCAACCGCAGCGTGTTTGCCCCAATGCAAGGGCTCGGCCATGTCCAGCTGTCCCGTCGCGGCAGCGTGCAACAGGGCTCCGAGCGGTGTCTGCAACCGGGCGAGGACCACCTGTGTCTCCGGGTCGCCGAAGCGCGCGTTGAACTCGATCACGCGAATCCCCTGTGCTGTCAGGGCAATCCCCGCGTACAGCAGCCCGACGAACGGTGTGCCGCGAGCGCGGAGCTCATCGACCGCGGGCTGCACGACACGGTCGACGATGTCTCGAGCGAGGTGCGGCGGCGCCCAGGGCAGCGGCGAGTACGCACCCATGCCGCCGGTGTTGGGTCCCGTGTCGCCATCGCGGACGCGCTTGAAGTCCTGCGCCGGCGCCAACGCCACGACGGTCGTCCCGTCGGTGACCGCGAACAGTGAGACCTCTGGCCCTTGCAGATACTCCTCGATGACCACCACGTCGCAGCTGCTCGCGTGGGCGAGCGCCGCCGCGCGATCATGTGTCACGACGACGCCCTTGCCGGCGGCAAGGGCGTCGTCCTTCACGACGTACGGCGACCCGTACGCGTCGAGCGCCGCGGCCGCCTCCGCGGGCGTGTCGCACACGTGGGCCATCGCGGTCGGGATCCCTGCCGCCGCCATGACCTCCTTGGCAAAGGCCTTCGACCCCTCGATGCGAGCCGCAGCCGCGGACGGGCCGAAGCACGGGATGCCTGCCGCGCGTACGGCATCAGCCGCGCCGGCGACCAAGGGCGCCTCGGGGCCGATGACCACGAGGTCGGCCCTCGTGCGCGTGGCGAGGCCCGCGATGGCCGCGGTGTCGGAGACGTCGAGCCGGTGCAGCGCAGCGAGCTGCCCGATGCCCGGGTTGCCTGGCGCTGCGTGCAGCTCCGTGACCTCGGCGTCGCGGCGAAGGGCAACGGCCAACGCGTGTTCCCGGCCGCCGCCGCCGATCAGGAGGACCCGCACGGCCAGACCCTAGCGGCCAGTGGGCGGGCGCCCGTCGACCGGATTGCGACCTGAAGGGCGACAGCGCGCCGACTTTGCAACGTGCGGCGCCCACACCGGTCGACGCCGGTTGGCCGGTTGACGCGCGTACTGGAAGGCGCGGTATCCAGCGCCGAGCGCAGTAACGTATTTTTCCCGGCCTTGGTCGACTCATCCTCGCAACAGCACTGCCCACGCTGGCGCACGCGAGATCGACCCGGGGGATTGAATGACGTACGAGCCTGAGGGGGCCTACCGGTCCCCGATCATGGGTGACCTCAAACTGCCGCCGCGGGCCAAGGGCGTCAATGAACCGGAAAGCGCCCAGGAGAAAGTCCCCGTGCTGATCGAGCTGAACGTGCTCTACCCCGGCGGCCTCGATGCCGTACGCGCCGCGTTCTACAAGCTCTGGAACCCGTACGTGAAGCGGTCCGGTGGATCGTGGCCCGCTGAGCTCACATCCGGGGACACCGTGCACCCGAAAGTTCCGAAGGGCCTCGCCCTCATCGCGCCGAAGCTCTACCAATGCGTGCTGTCCCGCACCGATCTTCGCGACCTGGTCGACGAGGACCGCAGCAATGCGCGCGATGGCGGTTGGCCGCCGATCATCTTCCGAGCGTGGCCGGACTACGAGCTCGAGGCGCAGATCGACCGATCGGCGCCCACCGTCAAGGCCGACGCCGCGTGGCGCTCGTACGACGCGTCCGGCCGGGGCATCGTGTGGGCGGTCATCGACAGCGGTATCGATGCGCGCCACCCGCACTTCTCCCAGCTGGAGCTCGCCGCGGAATGCGGTCAGGAAGATCCGAAAGGGCTGAGCAGCCGCCTGCATCGCGACTTCAGCGGCCTCGTGAACCCGAACAATCCGGCGCGCGACAATCCGCCCCCATCGGATTCGGCCCCTACAGATCCGACCCCCATTCGGCTGTCGGCCCTGGTTGACGAGAGTGGGCACGGAACGCACGTGGCCGGGATCATCGCGGGCTGCGCGCCTGATGACGTTGAGCAGGTCGAGACCTCGGGGCCGGCCGACGTGCCCGGCTCGGCGACGACGAAGCTGACGCCGCACATCTCACAGTCCCGAGATCCCGGTCCCGGCGGAGGCTTTGTCTCGCGAGCCCGCGCGGGAAAGCTGTCGGGAATGGCGCCGGTGTGTGAGCTGGTGAGTCTCAAGGTCATGCGGGAGAACAGCCAAGGACAGTGGGTCACGTCATCCAGCGCGGTGATCCGTGCCCTCACCTACCTCCGTACCGAGGTCAATGTCGATCCAGCGGTTCTGCGCGTGCACGGCGTGAACATGAGCCTCGGCTGCGAATGGAAACCGGAGCAGTACGCCGCCGGCCAGTCGCCGCTGTGTCAAGCCGTCAACCAGCTCGTGGCGTCGGGGGTCGTCGTGGTCGTCTCCGCCGGGAACAAGGGCGCCCGCACCGCGGTCGGGGACTCGGCGAACACCTCCGCCGTCATGGGGTCGATCACCGAACCAGCCCACGCTGAGGACTGCATCGCGGTCGGGTCCACGCACCGCGATGCACCGCACGCCTTCGGTGTCACCTGGACCTCAGGCAAGGGGCCGACGCTGGACGGTCGGATGAAGCCGGATGTCGTGGCGCCCGGTGAGTGGATCGCCTCCGCCGCCAGCGGCAAGGTGCGTACGTCCGCCGGGTTCGACCCGGCGACACCGGAGTCCGACACCGCAGCCTTGCTGACATACGCGGAGCAGTCCGGCACCTCGATGGCCGCACCACACGTGTCCGGAGTCATCGCGGCGTTCCTCTCCGCCCGTCCCGAGTTCATCGGACGGCCGCGGCAGGTCAAGCGCTTTCTCACCGACAGCGCCACCGACCTCGGCCGGGAGCGGTACGCGCAGGGTGCGGGCCTGGTCGACCTCATGCGGATGCTTTCGAATGTCTGACACCGAGAAGGGGAAGCGATGAAGCGGCTGCGGACGAACGAGCCGGTCTGGGATCTCTCCTTCGATGAGAAGGGCCGGCTGACCGAGCTCGGCCAGGACGATCTCATCGAGGGGATCATCGCCGAAGGCGTCGACGACCTGTTCGTCTTCAGCCACGGCTGGGGCACATCCGAGGCCAGCGCCCGCCGCATGTACGACGACATGTTCCCCATGATCCGCGCCGCCGCTCAGGGCATGCCGGGCATCGCCACCACGGGGTTCGTCGGCATCTACTGGCCGTCGCTGTGGTTCCCGCCCACTCCGGCGACCTCTGCCACGAGTGCCGACTCGATCCAGTCTGACGGCGGCGCCGTCGTCGACCTGACGGCAGGGACAGCGTCCCTTTCGGGCGCGGAGATTGCCGAGTCACTCCGGTCGGGTTTTGCTGACGAGGCGCAGCGGAACACGGTGACGGAGATCGGGCGGCTCATCGACGAGGGCGAGGCCGCGGACCGGTCCGGGGCGACCGATGCCGAGAAAGAGCTGCGGTTGCGCCAGATCCACGATTGCTTGAGGTCACTTGCGCCGGCGTCCCTGCTGGCAGAGACCGCGGAGCCCGAAGACACCGGCGAGACCTTGCTGCTGACGGCCGAGGACCCGACGACGGCATTCCTGGCCGCCGCTGACGCCTTCGGCAGCGCGCCGCCGGGGGGAGACGAGGCGAGCCTCGGCGACTGGTTCAGGACTGCCCTCAACGGGGCAAAGGACGCTGCGCGCGTGCTGTCGTACACGCTCATGAAGGGGCGGGCGGGTGACATCGGCCGCGACGGGCTGGGGCCGATGCTCGCGGTGCTGAAGGCCCGGTCGCCGAACGTGCGGGTGCACCTCATCGGTCACAGCTTCGGCGCTCGACTGGTCTCCTTCGCTCTGGCCGGTGTCGGCTCGCCGGCGAAGAGCCCGGTGGCCTCCCTGCTGCTCATCCAGGCTGCGTTCTCGCACTGGTCGTTCTCCCATGCCGGCGACAACCCCTTCGGCCGCGCCGGTGCCCTGCACACCGTCGCTGACCGGGTGCACGGTCCGCTGGTTGCGACATTCAGCGTCTTCGACTGGGCGGTCGGCGTGTGGTACCCGCGTGCGTCATTCCTGTCCCGACAGGACACCGAGGCAGAAGTCGCGGGACGGTGGGGCGGTCTGGGTTCAGACGGCTTCAAGGCGGTGTCGCCGTTCGAGTCCAGAACCATGCTCGCATCAGGTGAGGTGAGCTCCGACTTCGCGCCGGGCACCTTCTACGGGGTCGACGCCGCGGACGTCATCAACGACACCGAAGGCCAGGCCTTCGCGGGCGCCCACTCCGACATCCGCAAGCCGGGGGTGGCCAAGCTCGTTGTAGCCGTTGCCGCGTCCCGCTAGCGCGAGGGCGGGGGCGTCAGGCTGCGGTGAGGACCCGTTCAAGTGCGGCGACCGCGAAGTCGACCTCCTCCCGGGTGACCACGATCGGCGGGGCGAATCGGATCGTCGAGCCGTGCGTGTCCTTGACGAGCACACCCTCGGCGAGCATCGCCAGCGACGCCTCGCGTCCGGTCATTAGCGTCGGGTCGATGTCGACCCCGGCCCACAGCCCGCGGCCGTGGACGTCGAGCACGCCACGTCCGACGAGGGTGCCGAGCTGTGAGTGAAGGTACGCACCGAGCTCGGTCGCCCGGCGCTGCCATTCGCCGGTCGACAGCATCGCGATGACCGCCCGCCCCGCCGCGCATGCGAGCGGGTTGCCGCCGAAGGTGCTGCCGTGCTCGCCCGGCTGGAGCACGCCGAGCACGTCGCTGTCCGCAACGACCGCCGAGACGGGCACGACGCCACCGCCGAGCGCCTTGCCCAAGAGGTACATGTCCGGGACGATTCCCTCCTGCTCGCAGGCGAAAGTCGCACCCGTACGCCCCAGACCGGATTGGATCTCGTCAGCGATGAGCAGAACGTTTCGTCGCGTGCAGACCTCCCGGACCGCAGGCAGGTAGCCGGCTGGCGGCACCAAGACGCCGGCCTCGCCCTGGATCGGCTCGATCAGAACCGCGACGACCGAGTCGTCGATCGCGTGCTCCAGCGCGTCGATGTCGCCGTACTTCACGATCGTGAAACCCGGCGTGTAGGGGCCGAAGTGGTTGCGGGCGGTGGGATCAGTCGAGAACGAGACGACACTGATGGTGCGGCCGTGAAAGTTGTTCTCCATCACGATGATGCGCGCCTGGTCCTCGGGCACACCCTTCACCTCGTACCCCCACTTGCGTGCCACCTTGAGGCCCGTCTCGACCGCCTCTGCACCGGTGTTCATCGGCAGCGTCAGATCCTTGCCGGCGAGGTCGGCGAGCTCCCGGCAGAACGCGCCCAGGATGTCGTGGTGGAACGCGCGGCTCGTGAGCGTCAGCGTGTCGAGCTGCGCGTGAACTGCCGCGAGGATGTCGGGGTGGCCGTGGCCGAAGTTGAGGGCGGAGTAGGCCGCGAGGCAGTCGAGGTAGCGCCGACCCTCCACATCGGTCACCCACGCGCCCGACGCCGACGTCACCACGACCGGCAGCGGGTGATAGTTGTGCGCCGTGCTGGCCTCGGTCAACGCGATGATCTCTTCCGTACGCGTCCCGGCGGGCGCCACGGTCTCGGTCGTCGTCATGCGGTCTCCATCATCTCGGTGCGAACAGGGTGCTTGTGACGTACGGGTGGCGCCGCACGGTCGGGTGCGTGCAGCTCAAGGGTCGCGCATTTGACGCCGCCGCCAGCCTTCATCAGCTCAGACACGTCGACCGGCACGGGCTCGAACCCTCGGGCGGCCAGCGCATCGGCGAGCTCAGCGGCCTGCGACGCAAGCACGACATGCGCGCCATCGCTCACAGCGTTGAGACCGAGCACCAGGGCGTCGTGCTCGCTGGTGACGATCACGTCTCGGAAGCTCGACTCGATCAGCGCGCGGCTGCTTGGCGAGAACGCGGGCGGGAAGTACGCGACCGTCGACTCGTCGAGAACGACGAGCGCCGTGTCCAGGTGGTAGAACCGCGGGTCGGTCAGCTCGAGCGGGATGACCGGCAACCCGAATGTCTCCGCGAGCTCGCTTCGGGCCTGCGGCTGCGTCCGAAAGCCGCTTGCGGCGAGGATGTGCCCGTACGCCCAGGCGACGTCACCCTCGCCTTCGTTGACCGCGTGCGGCCTGAACACGTCGACTCCGAGCCGCTCGAGGAACGCCTGGTGCGCGGGTGCCTCGGCCGCCCGTACCGTCTCCCGGAACCGCGCTCCGAGAGCTCGGTCGCCCACGACGAACGCCCCGTTGGCGGCGAACACCATGTCCGGCAGGCCGGGCAGGGGCGCGAGCAGCTCGACCGTGTGCCCGAGCCGCTCGTACGTCGCGCGCAGCTCGGCCCACTGGGCTAGCGCAAGGTCGAGGTCGACCGGCGCACCGACCTGCATCCACGGGTTGATGGCGTAGAACACCCCGAAGTAGGTCGGGGGGCACATGACATACCGCCGCGCCGCCGCCCGCCTGTGCTCTCCCGTTGACCACGTATCGGGGGCGGCGTGTGGTCTTACGTGGCGCAGACGCCACGTATCAGCACCCTCCGCCACCGATACGTGGTCAAGTGCGCGGGGAGGCGGTGCGTGGTCAAGTGCGCGGGGAGGCGGTGCGTGGTCAGGTGCGCAGGTAGGCGGTGCGTGTGCGGGTTGGCTGGGTGCCATCGTCATAATCAGACGGTACGGCGGTCCGCGACGCAGCAGTGAGCTGTTCTGTTGCGTCCGGAGCACACGTTCCTTGCGTGTTTGGTTGCCAAGACGGAGAATCGTTGCTTAGACCACCTGAGAGGCTGGGAGCATGGGTCTCGACGCCACGGACGAGCGCATCATCCGGACTTTGATGGCCGACGGCCGGGCCAGCTTCGCAACGATAGGCGCCGCCGTAAACCTGTCGGCGCCGGCGGTGAAACGACGGGTCGACCGGCTTCGGGCCGACGGTGTCATCACCGACTTCACCATCAGGGTCGACGCCGACGCGCTGGGCTGGAGCACCGAGGCGTACGTCGAGATCTTCTGCAACCGCCGCACCTCAGGCGAGGAGATCCGTCGCCAGGTCCGGTCCTATCCCGAGGTCGTCGAGGCGGTCACGGTCACGGGCGATGCGGATGCCCTGCTGCACGTCTTCGCTGCGGACACCCGCCACTTCGAGCGCGTGCTGTCCGAGATCTCGGCGCTGCCGTTCGTCGCGCGCACCAAGAGCGTGATGGTCCTCTCGCCGCTGCTGCGTCGCCACCAGGCTCCTGCCCTTCCTGACGGCCAGTAGTAGCCGATCGTCGGCGGCTCCTGCCGCCCAGGCGCTCGCGGCAACCTCTGCATCCACACTCAGGCAACCGGACCCGCATCGCCAACGTGCAGGCCCCGCCGGGGAAGTGTTCATCACGATCGTGGGGCACGGGTGACATGTTTCGTACGGCGTGTCGAGGTCACGAGCGCCCCACGATCAAGGTCTGGGATGGATCAGCGCGAGCGGGGGCGCCGCCTCACGAGCGGCGACCTGTCACCTGCCCGGCCGGTGGCGTTGCGGCGAGGAGCCCGGCCCGCTCGGCGACCGCGGCCGCCTGGGTCCGGTTGTCCACCTCGAGCTTGCGCAGAATGTTCGTGACGTGGACGCTCGCCGTCTTAGGGCTGATGAACAGCTCCGCACTGATCTGGGCGTTCGTCCGACCGGCAGCGACCAGGCGCAGCACCGCGAGCTCACGATGCGTCAGCCCGTACGGGTCAGCCGACCGGGCCGACGGCAGCACCCCTCCCCCCGCGGCTGGCAACTCCCCGTCAGATGGCGTGGTGTCACGGCGTCGGCTCGACCCGGGAGCCTCGAGTGTGATCCGAGCGCGGGTGGCGAGTCCGGCGATCGCATCCTGCAGCGGCACCATGCCGACTGCGAGCTCGGCGGCTCGACGAAGCGTTGTTGCAGCACCCACTGCACCAGCGCCCGCCATCAAGGCCGCCTCCGCGCACCGCCACCACGCGTACGCCGCCCGATGCGGTCGGCCCAGCCCTTCCCACAGCTCCGCGCAGACCGTCCACTCGTCCAGGTCGTTGCGGCCGTGGGCGCGTGCGCGCTCGGCGTGCCACGCCGCACGGTCCGCCGGGATGCGCACGACGTACGGATGGTCGGTGAAGGGACGGTTCCCCATCCGATCCGCTATCGCCTCCACCTGGGTCAGCACGTCGAGCGCACCAGCCAGGCCAGCCGCGTCGCGCCGAGCCCGCGCAGTCTGGGCCAGATCGGCGGCGGCCCGCGCACCCAGCACGAGCAACCCTCCCCAGAAGATCTCCTCGCCAGTGCCCTCGGCGCGCGCGACGCAGCTCGCGATGTCGGGTAGCACGTCCTGCGGCCGCCCCGCCCAGATCGCGAGGACCGCCATGTCCATCGCCATCTCCCGCTCGCGGGAGACGTCGGTCCACGACCCTGCTTGCAGATGCGCCATGCGGTGCTGGGCCTCAGCTGTCAGGCCGTCCCTGAACTCGATCTCCAGCTGACAAATGTGCAGCACCCAGCTCGTGGTGGGCTCGAAGCTGACGTCGTACATGCCCATCAGCCTCCGAGCTTCGTCGACGTCGCCACGCTCGAGCAGTGCCTCGACCGCGTTACTGACCAAGATCGCCGTGCCTGACGAGTTGGCCTCTCCTATCCGCTGCGCGGTGGCGATACCTCTCATAGCGGCGTGCTCGCACTGGTCGAGCAGTCCGGCCTTCAGGCAGATGTCGCTCTCGAAAGTTGCCATCGTGACGATCGGGTACTGGTTGTCGCGGCTCGCTTGGAGTCTCGGCACGAGAGCGTGAGCGCGGGCCACGAGGTCGAGTCCGCCTTCGAGGTCCCCGGTCGTCACGGTTGCGAGCGCGAGCTCGGCCATTGCCGCGAGCTGCGGACCGGTGGCGCCGGCGCGTTCGGCCACGTCGATCGCCCCGCGGAGCGGCTCGACACTGTTGTCGTAAGCGCCATTGCCCTGCAGTATGCGCGCGTGGTGCATCAGGGCGGTGGCGTGACCAACCGACGAAAGGCAGCGACGCGAACAACCGCAGTGCCTGCTGAAGGAGTGCCAAGGCCGAGTCGCTATCCGATCTCCGGCGGAAGTTCGCCACCAACGAGAGCAGCTCAGCCGTCGCCTGCGGGTCGGGGTTGCCGCTGAAGCGCTCGTACGCCCGTTCGATGAGTGCACCGGCGTCTCGGTTTCGCCCGACCGCGCGGAGAGCGTGAACGGCGGAGATGTACATCGCCAGCGGATCGAGATCGAGTGCCGCTGCGGCTTCCCGATGCTGATCCGACAGCTCTATCGCCCACATCCAGAAGGCAGCCGCCTCGGCGTAGGCGAACACGCCAGCAGCTTCCTGGGCTGCAGCGACCGTCGCCCGCAGCTCGTCGGCGGGCCGTGCCGCCTCTCTCCAGTGCAGAGCAATCTCAGCAACGGCAGCGGGATCTCCACCGCGCTCAAGCGCGGCGGCGGTCCGCGCGTGCAGCTCCTGCCGCTCGCCAGCCAGCGGCTCGAGCAGGACAGCCTCGGACAGGAGGGCGTGGCGCGTCGCATACGTAGGATCGCCGCTTGCGTCGACCAGCAGCTTGGCGCCCATCAGCTCCCGCAGCGCGGACCTCGCGTCCAGCTCGTTCAACCCGGCGACGGCGCGCATCAGGTCCTCGGATGCAGGCCGGCCGACGACTGCAAGTGCGGCCAGCGCAGCGCGGCCGTCCGTGCTGACTTTGCGTGCCCGCTCAGAGAGCAGCTCCGCCTGTGCAGTCGGCAGCGGACCAGCTGTCGATGCACCGGGCTCCGCACCCCCTGCGGCGACGAGCTGCTCCACGAAGAGCGGGCTCCCGGCCGTACGTAGGTGCAGATCCTCGACGAGGGCATCGGCGGGAGGCTCGCCGAGCAACTCCCGGACCAGGTCGAAAATCTCGGGGCGCGTCAGGCCGGGCAGCCGCACCTCGGCCGACGCGGCCCTGCGCAGGTTGGCGAACCAGTGGCGGACGTGATCGGCGACCACGGCCTCGTCGTCGCGGCAGGTCACCGCCACTGCGACAGCGGAGCCAACCGTCACCGGCTGCAGATACGTCAGCAGGTCGAGCGTCGTCTGGTCAGCCCAGTGCACATCCTCGACGATCAACGTGAGCGGCTGGACCCGAGCAACCTCCAGGAGCAACTCACCGACGGCCATGAACAGGCGCTGTCGCTCCCACCCCCCCGGGCGACGACGACCCGATGTCGGCCTCCTCAGCGTCGTCGCCGAGCTCCGGCAGCAGCCGGGACACCTCGAGCCGCACATAGGTGGGGCACGCCTTCAGCGCCGTCCGGAGCACGTCGCCGTCATCGCGACGCGCGAGGTCTCGAAGTGCCTGCACAACCGGCAGCAGCGGCAGCGGACTCGCCAGCGGCAGACATCCCCCGACAAGCACGACCCGGTCGCTGTCGCGACGACGGATCTCGGTGACGAAGCGGGTCTTGCCGATGCCGGCGTTGCCGAGCACCAGGATCGGCGAAACCCCGCCGGCCACCGCAGCATCGAACGCCGCCAACTCCCGGTCGCGACCAACGAGATCCGCACGTCGAGTCGTCACGGCGTAGGCGTCCCCAAGGCTGACCCGCCGGTCAACGCCATACGCCCGACCGCACCTGATTCCGGACAGTTGCAGGTCGAACCGGATGGCTGCTGGACCGTCGGGTCCTCGTCTAAGACCCGCCTCATGCCGTACGAGCGAGCCTAAGGACCCATCGTCTCGACAGTGCGCGATCACCCGATGTATTCAATGGACCGCGGACGGCATCTTGGAATGGAGCGCCGTCGCAGCCCGCGGCGGACCCGCCCAGAAGAGGTGGTCCCGTTGTATCCAGTCCAGGTCCCTTACCGCACCCACACCGACCGGCTCCGCGAGCGCGAGCAGGGCGCCGCAGTCGCTCGGCACCGCCGCGACGCCACCCGGGAACGACGCCGATCAGGACGTACGACCGGAGGGTGACAGGCACGGAAGGCGCTCCGCTTACTGGGGGGTTCGAGAAGGCACCGAATCGGGCCCGATCTGAACCTCCCGGTAGGCGGAGCCGTCCTCACGCCTCGGTCAACCGAGCCGGCGGGCCGCCGCTGCGGGTCAGACGGCTGGGCTCAGGCGGGGAAACCGACGATGTCCAGAATGAACGCGAGGACGAACGCCTCGTCATGCCACGCGTCGTACCGCCCGGATGGTCCACCGTGGCCGGCTCCCATCTGGGTCTTCATCAGCAGGGGTCCGCCACCCGTCGCCGTCGCGCGCAGACGGGCGACCCACTTGGCGGGCTCGTGGTAGCCCACGCGGGGGTCGTTCAGCCCAGCAGTCACCAGCATCGCCGGATAGTCCATCGCCGCGACGTTCTCGTACGGGCTGTACGACCGCATGTACTCGTACACCTCCGCGCTCTCGACCGGGTTACCCCACTCCTCCCACTCCATGACGGTCAACGGCAAGGACGGGTCCAGAATGGTGGACAGCGCGTCGACGAAGGGCACTTCCGCCACGATCGCGGTGAAGCGCTCCGGTGCGAGATTGGCCACTGCGCCCATCAGCAGCCCCCCGGCAGAACCGCCACGGGCGACGATCCGACCGGGAGCGGCCCACCCGGCCTCGACCAACCGGTCCGCGGTCGACACGAAGTCGGTGAAGGTCGTGCGCTTCGAGGTCAGCTTTCCCTCCTCGTACCAGCGTCTTCCCATCTCTCCGCCACCGCGGATATGGGCGACGCCGAACACGAAGCCCCGGTCCAGCAGCGAGAGTCGGGCGATCGAGAACCAAGGGTCCATCGACGCCTCGTACGACCCGTAGCCGTACAGCACGGCAGGAGCGGTGCCATCCTGGGGAGTGCCGCGGCGCCAGACGAGCGAGATCGGCACCTGCGTGCCGTCCTCCGCTGTCGCCCAGTCGCGCGCCGACTCGTAGGCGCTCAGATCGACATTCCCCAGCACCGGCTGCTGTTTACGCAGACGGAGGGCTCGGGTCGTCAGGTCGTAGTCGTACACCGAGCTCGGGGTGACGAGCGACGTGTAGCCGATGCGCAGCGTGTCGGTGATGAACTCCGGGTTGGAGCCCACGCCCACGGTGCGCACCTCTTCGGGCAGCTCGATCTCGTGCGCCTCGCCGACATCGCCGTCGGTCTGCAGCGCAATGAGCCGCACGCTCGTCACGCCGTCACGCCGGAACGAGAGGGCGAGGTGGTCCGAGAACGCGTCGACGTCGTCGAGCCGCACGTCGTGGCTGGGCTCGATCACCGTTTCCCAGTTGCCCGAGCCGGGATCGCTCACCGGCGCCCGGGCCAGCTCGAAGTTCTCTGCGCCGTCGTTGTGCAGGATCCAGAAGGTGTCGCCGGAGTGGTCGAGGGAGTACTCCACCCCGTGGCGCCGGTGCGCGACGACGCTGAAGTCACCGAGCGGGCTGTCCGACGACAACACCCGCAACTCAGTGGTGATCTTGCTGGAAAGGCTGAGGATTATCCATTCCTCGCTGCGAGTGAGGCCGACACCTGCGAAGAACCGCTCGTCCGCCTCCTCGCACATGAGCTCGTCATCCGACGTCGGTGTGCCGAGGCGATGCCGCCAGATCCGGTACGGCCGCATCGCCTCGTCGACCGTCGAGTAGAACAGCGTCGTCCCGTCTTTCGACCAGGCCGTGCCGTAGTACGTGTCCGGGATCTCGTCCGGGAGCACCTCGCCTGTCCCGAGGTCCTTCATTCGCAGCGCGTACTTCTCACTGCCGTCGTAGTCGGTGGAGTAGGCCAGCAGGTCGCCGCGCGGGCTGACGCCGAACGTGCCGAGCGCGAAGTACGGCGAGTCGCCGGCGAGCTGGTTCTGGTCGAGCAGGACGATCTCGTCGGGCCGGCCGTCCATCGAGTCGTCGAGCGAGGGCTCGGTGCGGGACCGGCAACTTATCGCGTACTGCTTACCTTCGACAGTGCGTGAGTAGTAGAACCACTCGCCCTTTCGCGACGGCACGGAGAGGTCGGTCTCCAGTGTCCGCGCCTTGATCTCATTGAAGATCGTGTCGCTGAGCGCCTTCGTGTGCTGTGTCATCGCCTGGGTGTAGGCGTTCTCGGCCTCGAGGTAGGCCTTCGTGTCCGGGTCCTCGAGATCTCGCAGCCACGCGTACTCGTCAACGACCTCGTCGCCGTGGAAGCTGCGAACGGATGGTGCCCGCTTGGCCACGGGCGGGACGGGAGCGAGCGGCAGGTCAGTGGGTGCCTGGTTCGACATGACTCAGACGCTACCCATGGACCTGACTACACGCGTCGCGGCGAACGTCCTCGCCGACACTCACATGACCGATCAAGCTCCGATGGTGCGGGCCAGGAAGGCGTTGCCGAACTTGCGGGCGGGATCAACTCGCCTTCGGAGCTGCCGGAAGTCCTCGAGACGCGGGTACATCTGCGCGATGGCATCGCGCGAGGCGACGAAGCACTTACCCCAGTGAGGGCGCGCGCCCAGTGGCAGCAGCGCCGACTCGAGTGCCGCAAGCACAGCGTTGACCGCGTCATTGTCCCGAATCCAGGTGAAGTGCAGCCCGACCATGTCGTCTCCGTATGCACCGCTCAGCCACAGCGTGTCCTGTGCGATGGTGCGGATCTCACTGACCTGGAGCACCGGCGCAAGCAGGGCTCCCATTGCGCGCAGCGCCGCGAACGCGGACTGAGCATCGCGGCGTCGGACGAAGTACTCGCTCTGCAGCTCCTCCCCCCGGCTGGGGGTGAACGCCATGCGGAAGTGCGGGAGCCGCTCGTGCCACGGCCCGGCCACGCCGCCCGCTCCGTGACGGACTCGACCGCCGCGCCACTGAGCATGTGCACGGTGGCCGCAGCCGGCTCGGCCCCGAAGAACTTGGCACCAGAGAACTGGGCCCCGAAAAGTTGGGCACCGGCCGAACTGCCCGCGGGCGCGTCGTCACGGCTCTTCACCCAGACCTGGCTGACGTGATCGCCCACCCAGTCGGTGAACAGGCTGACGCTGTACGCGCTGGACGTAATGGCGTCGAAGCTCTCGTGCACGGCGCTCCACGGCAGCTCGGTGTAGATCCTCTGACGCACCTCGAACGTGGGCTCCATGTCCAGCTCGAGGCGCGTGACGATGCCGAGCGTGCCAAGCGCCACCACCGAGCCGTCGAAGTCGGAGTCTCCGCGAGCCACGCGGTAGAGCTCGCCGTCCGGCCCGACGGCCTCCAGCGCGCTGACGGCGGCGGAGAGGTTGGCATTGCGGTCGCCCGAGCCATGCGTACCGGTCGCCACCGCACCCGCCACGGAGATGTGCGGCAGGGACGCCATGTTGGCCAGGGCCCAGCCACGGGCATGCAGCGCCTCGGCAAGCCGCCCGTACCGCATCCCTCCCGCAACGGTGACGCTCCGCCGATCCTCCTCCAGCTCGAGCTCCTCCGGCATCCTTGTCAGGTCGACGAGCTCACCCTCCGTGTCGCTGAGATCGTTGAAGGAGTGCCGCGAGCCAAGCGCCCGCACGTGCTCGTGACGAGAAACGATCTCCTGGAGCTCTGCCAGCGACGTCGGCTGCGCGAAACCCGCGGCGCGGTACACATGGTTCCCGGCCCAGTTCGTTTCCGATGTCCAGTTCGTT